>JAEEGL011295471.1_pt1 | contig 18823 bp, 18 predicted proteins | sample 9134231 | NCBI WGS metagenome assembly JAEEGL01 (sample SAMN16246548, study PRJNA631951) | gut metagenome | biome: gut microbiome; feature: rumen; material: fiber-attached | host: Bos | place: Iran: Karaj | collected 2018-10 | reverse complement strand
GCTCTACGCCGCCTACAAGCTCTGGTGCGAGGACAACGCCCACATTCCCCTGGCCCAGCGGAGCTTCAGCCAGCATCTGACGGAGAACCAGGAAACCTACCACATCCGGCCCACCAACAACATCTATATCGGCAACGGGCGGCGAGCCAGAGGCTACCTTGGCATCGAGCCCGCCGAGCAGCTGCCGCTCCACGGGTGACTCAAAAAAGTTAAAGGAAGTCCGATTTTATCCGTACATCCGTACGATCTGTACGCAAACCGGTTCGCCGGACGTACGCTTCGTACGGACGTACGGATATTTTGAAGCTTCTCTCAAGAAAACAAACCATGTTTGTAAACAATAAGTTAACATAACCCGTCCGAAATTGACAGTGCCAAGCAAAAATGGTAAACTAATCGTAAGATACGTCATGGTTGGCACTGTATGGCATTGTAAGGAGGTATCAGAAATATGCCATACAAGAACCATATTGGAACAAAAAACGCAAACGGATGCGGCAGCATCCGAAAGCGAAGCAAGAAACGCAAAAACGGCACCGAGTACGTGTTCTTTGAGGCCCGCTACACCGTGGGCAGGGACCCGAAAACCGGCAAGCAGGTCCAGAAGACCATCTCCGGCCCCACCTTGAAGGAGGTCCGGGAAAAGCTGAATCAAGCCCTATATGCCCTGGATCAGAACGAATATGTAGACTCCGGGCGGATGACGGTTGCGGACTGGATGGAGTCCTGGCTGGAGGATTACACGGTGAACGTCAAGCCCTCCACCAAGCGGCTCTATGAAGAGTGTGTCCGGCTCTACATCAACCCCCACCTGGGGAAGATCCGGCTGGACAAGCTGGACGGTCCCACCGTCCAGCGCTACTACAACGATCTGCATCAGCCTGCGGACCCGGATCAGAAGGCTATCAGCGCCAAGTCCGTGAAGAACGTGCACGGGATTCTCCACAAGGCCCTGCAGCAGGCGGTGAAGAACGGCATGATCCGGCTCAACCCCACGGAGTCCTGCGTACTGCCCCGGATCGTGAAGAAGGAGATCCAGCCTCTGACCCAGGAGCAGATCCAGGCTTTTCTGGAGCTGCTGCCCGGTCACCCCCACGAATATCTGTATCAGATCGCCATGTTCACGGGGATGCGGGAGGGCGAGCTGCTGGGGCTGCCCTGGGACTGCGTGGACTTCAAGAACAACACCATTCTGGTGAAGCAGCAGCTCCAGCGGGAGCACCGGAGCGGCGGCGCGTACAAGCTCGTTCCCACCAAGAACGACAAGAAGCGGGTGATTCCCATGGCCCCCACGGTGGTCAAGCTCTTTGAGCTTCAGCGCCAGCGCCAGGACTACTACCGGAACCTGCTCGCTGACAAATGGGTGGAGACGGGGCTGGTGTTCACCGGTCCCTTCGGCGGGTATCTCTCGTACCGCACCGTGTACGACTGCTTCAAGCGGCTGGTCAAGAAGATCGGGGCTCCCAATGCCAGGGTCCACGATCTCCGGCACACCTACGCCGTGGCCTGCATCGAGAGCGGCGTGGACGTGAAGACCCTCCAGGAGAACCTGGGCCATGCCACCGCCGCCTTCACCATGGACGTCTACGGTCACGTCTCCCGGCAGATGCAGCTCAACTGCGCCAACAAGCTGGAGACCTTCATTCAAAACGTCCAGCCGAACCGCGGCGGCGAGCCAACTGCCCAAGGCTCGGAAACACGAGACCCCGGGCCTATGTAAGGGAACGATAAGGGAACAGCGCGATTTCAGCCGTTTTATGCAGTCCATTCATTTTTGAAGCGGAGCCGCGATCACGGAGGAAAAGGCCGGATTTTCCTGTGTAGACCTGGATTTTTCGCCACAGAAAGCAAGAACCCCTGGCCCTTTTCAGGGTCAGGGGTGAATGGTGGAGGCGGTTTTTTCAAATCCGAACGAAAGGCGGCTTCAATCTCTTTTCTGCTGATGGTCTCAGTGCCGTTTCTATAATTGTAAGTGAAGACCAGGCGGTCTTCATAAACATAAATCGAATTCAGAAAGATGTCGATAATCTCCTTCTGGTACTGCTTATCGTCCAGGTTTCCGCCACGGAATTGCATAATCCAGTCGATAATTTCATCTTTGGAATACTTGGGCCGCGTTAAATGTGCTTGCATGATGCTGACCTGCAGGCTCTCTTTTTGTTCCTCCAACTTCTCAAGCCGTTCCTTGGTTCCATTGGTTACAATGCCAGCTTGAACGGCGTTCAGAAGGTTCTCAATGCCTTTTTCACAGTCCTTTAGTTGCTTCCGCATTGCTGGGAGCATGGGGTCCTCCTGACCCTGCAATTCAACAATCGCGTCCGCAATCCGGTTAATCAACGCGTCATTGGACCGCAGCCATTGGACAGTCAGTGTGACCGCTACTTTTTCAATCCAATCCTTTTTCAGAGCCTTTTTATTATCGCACCCCTCCCGACGCTTCGCGCCGCCGCATTTATAGTACTGATAAATCATTCCTGTGCTGCTATGACCGCTCTCACCAGCCATCATTTTACCACAGTTGCCGCAAAACAGTTTTGTGGTCAAAAGATACTCTTCTTTCGCTTTGGCTCTTGCCGGAGCCTTCTGATTTGCCTTCATTCGTTTTTGCACCCTTTCAAATAAATCGTCATCGATAATGGCAGGCATCCCTTTGGGAACGACCACATCGGCATATTTGTATTCTCCGATATACTTCCGGTTTTTGAGCATAAAGCCCATGACACTGATACGGAAAACCTTACCGTCGTGAGACAGAATGCCCCGCTCATTGAGAGACGTCACAATATCAACCATGGGCTCTCCGTTGGCATAGCGTGAGAAGATTTCCTTGACGATAGGAGCTTCCACAGGATCAATCACAAAGCAGTGTTCCTTTGGATCGACCCGATAACCAAAAGGGATGACGCCGCCGTTGCTCTTACACTTCAAAGCATTCTCCTGCTGGCCTCTGCGGATCTTCTGTGCGAGCTCTGCAGAATAGTATTCGGCATAACCCTCCAGCATGGCCTCCAGGATGATGCCCTCCGGTCCCTCGGAAATGTTTTCCTTTGCAGAAATGACTTTGACGCCGTTTTTTCGCAGCAGATGCTTGTAAAGCGCGCTGTCGTAACGGTCTCTAGAAAAGCGATCCAGCTTCCAGACGAGAACGGCGTCAAACAAGCGGTGCTCACTGTCTTTTATCATTCGCTGGAATTCCGGCCGATCTGCGGTTCTGGCAGAAAGAGCTCTATCAACATAGCTAGTTACGATGGTGATGCCGTTTTTGACGGCATAATCTGTACATTCCCGGATCTGCCCCTCAATGGATTCCTCCCGCTGGCTGTCTGAGGAATAGCGTGCGTAAATTACTGCTTTCATATAGGAGTCCTCCTTCTTCGTAATTGTATTGTTTTCTTCTTTCAATGTCGAATGTGCGGGGCAGACGAATTACTCCGTCTGCCCCAAATGTTTACTTCTCCTCTGACATTCCTTGCTGTTCCATCGCCGCCAAGAGCCTGGGGTAAAGAAACTTGGCAAACCGTTCAATAGCGTGATCTGGGACCTGAAATGCGTGATCTCCCGTAGTCGTGACTTCGATGTTTTCCTGCTGAGATCCGTATTCAGTTGTCAAGATGCAATCTGACATATTTCCGACCCCACCTCCTTACCGGGCGTCCCGGCTGCGTTCCCGCTGGCGGCGGAGCAGCTCCAGGCCGGCCTGAATGTCCTGCTCGATCTGAGTGGCAGTGTAGTGTTCCGGAAAGAATCTGGAGTAATTCTCCCGTTTCAGACGGATGTGCTCCTGCTGATTGGGCTTGGGCTCCGCCAGGGTGGTGTCGATAAACCAGCGATCCAGGATTCCGTTGTTGTAAGCCCTGTGCAGCCGCACCGCCTGGGCGTAGGACGGCGTGCAGTCGTTTCGTGCCATGGCGTCCAGCAGGTCGGATTGGGCTTCGTCTGGAAGATAGGACAATTCCACGCCCACGGAGAAGGCGATCTTGCCTTTGTCCATCTGATCCAGCAGGGCGGGGATCAGATTGGTGAGGTGGATGTAGCGCTGTACGGTCTTGTAGCTTTCTCCGCTTTGCTCACCAATCAGCGCCGTCGTCCTGTTGGGCTCCAACTTTGGGACAATTTGTCCCAAAGTTGGAGCCATATGCTTTCCTTGATGCGCAAGGGCCTCCGCTTTCATCCGATAAGCAAATGCTTTCTCAGACGGAAGAATGCTTTCCCGGTGGAGATTGCTGTCCACCAGGGCGATGACGGCCTCGTTTCGATCCAGAGAAACAACAAAGGCAGGGACTGTTTCCAGCCCTGCCTTTGCCGCCGCGTATGCCCGCCGATGTCCGGAGATCAGCTCGTAGTCCGTCTCACTGCCCTCCATCCGACGCACCAGCAGCGGATTCAGAATGCCATATTCTTGGATGCTCTCCGTCAGAGCCTCCATTTCCACATTGTCCTCCACCTTGTAGGGATGCTCAGGGAAGCGGTGCAGCCGCCCCAACGGAAGCTGTACCGGTTCCTGTTTCTTATTCCAATCGTTTTTCATATCACGTTCCTCCGTTTCGTTAATCGTTCATCACATAAGCGTCCACCACAGCCTTCTCCGCCAGATAGACCTGGGCCATCACCTTCCGCATCTGCGGCGCGTCCAACAGGTGGGTGCTCTCCGCGATTTTCAAAAGCTGGTTTGCGTTGGAGCCCGCCCGCCGGAGGTCCCGGATCAGAATCGGAATGTCCGGCGAAGGCGCCTGCTTGACCTCCTTGTTTGTGATGGCCCGGCGGCAGAATTCCTCCCTGGAGAAGACCGTCTGACCGACCTTTGCGTTCAGTTCTTCCAGCTCTTCGGCGGTGAGCCGGATCTTGATTTCGTGAGTTCTTTTCTTCATGATGCGTCCTCCGTTTCATGGGGTTTCAGGGGCAAGCGCCCCGGACAAGCTGCCTCGTGGGCCCACGAGTCGTTGCTTGCTAAGACAATACCGTCTTCAAGTTCGCGCCTGCGGCCCGCTTCAAAGAGCCGCTGCCGCATGTTGCCAAAGGCCACCGGATCGCCAAGGAAATCCGCCAGGATTTCCTCCAGGTCTTCTTTCTTCAGCTGGTAAAAGGCTCTTCGGACCTCCTCCGTCGGAACGTCTTTTCCGACCAGCCGAAGGAAAGGAAACTCCGTTTCCATCACCGTAACAACGTGCCAGCGGAGCTGGCGCAACCCGGACGCCCGTTCCTCCGTCCACAAAGAATTGAAATCCAATCTCTCCAGGAGCGCTGCAAGCCGCTCCTTACTTTCCTCAGAGCTTGTTATAAATTCTTTGTTATTCTCTTTATTCTTACTTGGTGCTGAAAATCGGCATACCCCTGTGCCGCTTTTCGGCATAGCGGCACACTCTGAATCGGCAGGGTCCTCCGCCGGGGATCGGCACGGTTCATCCTCCTCCTGGACGCCGCCCACGTAGAAACGGTCGGCCTTTCCGGGACTCTTTTCCCGATAGATCAGCCCGGCGTCCTCCAGTTCCCGCAGCAGCTTGGTGGCCTTGCCGTGGGCACAGCGCAGCTTCTCGCAGATTTCCCGGTTGGAGAAATAGCAAAAGACAAACCCATCCTCGTCCTTGAAATCGTTTTTCAGGGACAGTTGAAATCGGTCGTTCAGCAGGGTAAACAAGAGCTTCGCGTCGTTAGAGATCGGCAGGCTGATCAGCGGCTTGGGCATCTGCGCATAGGGCACCCGCTTTTGCTGTTCCGTCAATTCATCAAATCCTCCTTTCCGGCATAATGAAACCGCCCCGGAACTGTCACGTTTCGGGGCGGTTTACGCGTATTCTTTTGTCGCTGCAGAGCGTTCGCAGCCGGAGCTGACCGGCGCCCCACCGCTGTACATGTTTGTTTCTGTGCAATACAATCATCCCCTTTTCCTCAGATCGTTTCTTCTATGCTTGGTCCTATTGGCATTTTCCAATTTTTGTCCCCAGAACGAGGCACGCGACACAAGGGACTTAAAATCTCAGGTTTCACATAACCCACCGCTTCGAGCCTGGTTATCGGCGTCAATTCGAGCCGTAATCTGCTTGTGCAACCGTGCCTGACTCGAAATTGCTTGCTGCAGAAACACTTGCGGTTCGAATTCGGGCAGCGGAGTCACCGCAGATTCCTATCTGCGCAGCATGCTGTATCACGCAAACAGACCCGTTCACAGCAGTACAGGTCAGTCATTCTTCCAGTCTTCGGACGTGTCAGACTCAAAATCCGCCGCTACAATTATCCAGTGGGTTCGAATCTTGATACCGGAACAAGCACGCAAAATTACAAAAAAGAAAAAAGCTTCCTCCGGGACGACAGTCCAAATGAAAAACTGTCGTCCCGGAGGGAGCCTTATACGATCACAAACGGCCATTCCCATCGGCAAAAATTAACCGTTATTATCAAATTAAATGGTTGATATTTTGCCGATAGCGGGGATTAAGCCTGCCGATTATCATTTTGCCAGTATGCACCGGTAAATCGATGCATACTGGCGTCTTGAGTTGTTTGTTTAGGGCAGCATTCCTGATTGCGCAACTCCCACTCTTGCCAATCGGAAAGATTCATCATCACGGACGATCTCAAATCCCTTGACTACCGCAGCCTCCAGAACTGGGAAATCGAACCCGGTTAACTCCGTGACACCTGTGGCCTCGCCCAGAATCGCTTCCAGCAGGTGCTGGAGTATTTTTTGATAGTATAGGAATTAACGGCCAGGCAGAATCACTGTTGGCTAATAACAATGCCGACAAGATTAATCAAAAGTTAATCTGGAAGATTCTACACTAAATGCTGCGTAATAGGCTTCCGCATCAGCGTCTCATATCTGCTGCAACAGCTTGCTGCTATCTATGTACATAAATGACTGAGGAGCTGATTTGATACCATAGTCAGAAAGAAGTTGTGGCTTAGAATATTGAATTACTTTACCAAGGGCATACGCAATAGCATTTTTCTTCCCAGAATAGTATTCGTCAAAGAAAGCTTTATCAATTCCTGCGGCACTGGCCGTACGTTTCCATACCTTTTGCGGAGAATCCTCAATGATTTCTTTAACCTCCACTTCTCCAACAATCTGCATTATAGGTGCTGTGGAATAGATTAATATCGAATCAATCGCTCTTTTGCATCGAATTCTTCGAAACTCATACTTTTTTTCTCCGGAGAATATGCTATCAACATGCTGTGGATTAATTGACATTAGTACTTTACACATTTCGATCTCCTTTTCTACGGTATCCTGTTCCAATCAAAGGGAATACCCCGGGAGGCTATTCTTCTTATTGCGTCTTTTGCACTCGGATTCTTTTCAAGATAGTCCGTAATATCTGGTGCAACACCACCGCGTGCGGCCCCCGCTAAATCTAATAACTGTGATATTTCGTCTTCAGACATTCCCATTCTATGCGCCAGAATGGATATTTTATCGTGCCCCAGTGGATTCCGTCTGCCCTTTTCTATGTCGCATATATAGACCGCAGATACTCCAAGAATTTCGGCAATATCTGTCTGTCGTAATGAGCGCTGCTCCCTCAATTGGCGCAGATATGACCCAAAATCCATAGAACTGTCCCCTTGTAATTAACTATTTAGCAAATTAGCATTTTTGTTAATTATATCAGATGGTTTGAAAAAAGGCAAGAAAAAAGTGTCGGCATTCTGCAGAATACCGACACTTTTTTCACAACTGGTTAGCCAATGTAAGTTTGTCCAACTCAGAAAAAGTCATTTCATATACAATTAATGGGACTTGAAGCCGTTTTGAAGTCACTTTCGCAGCGAAATGCTCTTCATAAATCATTTTTTCGATAAAACTAATTGTGTAATCTTTATGGTCCCTTTTGTTCAGATTTGATGCTATTATATATGGAGAAGCCTCCAACAGTATTATTTTCTCAAGAGAGATGCTATCAAACACATAATCTGGGAGTTTTTCTATGCCGCTATCTTTGCTTGCTATACAAAAGTGACCAGCGAGAATTATCTTGGGATATGTTTTCAATCGATCAGCAATGCATTGAATTAGAATATGCTGATTAACGTCTTTATCGGATACCACCTTATTTGCGCCATATTGCTCGCAATTCTTCTCGCTTATTAGGTCACCCGCAGAAAAAGCTGGTAAACCAGATTGAACAGACAGTTTTTTGATGATTGTACTCTTGCCAACTCCATATACCCCGGCAAAGAAAACTGTTCCCAATCTGTCATCCTCCAAATACATTCGCGACGTCGACATTGCCCTGCTGTAGAATAGCCTTACATTGTTGTGGCGATAAACGGGTGTTAAGAGGATATTCACCACTTGGGCTCCATAAAGAATGGTCATCCAACCATGCGAGATTGATATTATTCCCCGCACCAAAATACCCACAATAAAGCATTTGGATTACTGTCACATTTCGATCATTGTTGTATTTATCAGCAAGTTCTACCGAAGAAAAAATAGATTTGTTTCCAATCAAGTGACTGAACTCCTCAAAAGAGCATAACGGTCGATTATCTCGTTTTATTGCAACAACCCCGGTGATAACGCAAAATGAGGTCAAACAAGAGCGATATCGCTTGCCGGTTGCTCCCATATATTTTCGGTAGATGAATACTGGCTCTCCGATATTATAGTGCGGTTGCCATAGTTGCCCAATGTATACCTTTGATACCCCGTTTGCCGCATCTGCTTCCAGCCGCTCTTGGAAAACATTCTGTAAATCAGAATAAGGGAATAAGGTATCATGATATCCTTCCTCAATGATAAGATACCCGCCTTTTTCAAAAGAAGGTGAAATAAAGGGGAAAGATTTGTATGGATCGGAAAAGTCAATTCTGAGTCTACTTCGTATATATACTCTCTCACCTCTATGATTAATTCCAGCGGCAACAAATCCGAAACGTTCTACCTGTGCGATTAAGTCTGTATGCTGTGGGAACACAGTTAAGTACACTTCTTCCTTCTTCGAGTGCTGCCATTTCCACAGAATGAGACCCAAAGCACCTTCTCCCAAGCGCTGACCACGAAATCGCTCTGCTAAACGAAGGGTGCTGATTTTTATTCTGGGCTTTGCAGGTAAAGTAACTCCTTGTAGCATAATTGGTTCGTTTTCATCTTTGAGTGCAATGAACGCACCTAAGCCAACCTCATCTGAGAAGACCAAGGCTTCGCGGTTTTCTTGTATACCTTTAGGGAACCAACTGCCCTCAAACTCAGGATAATCGTTTTTTAACGTATCAAAAAACGGGTCTTTCAGATTAATATGAGAGAATTTTTTGTATTCAAATTTGCCTGCCATAATTTCCTCCCCAACAAGAATGCAAAAAAAGTCGCAGAGATGGAATCCGTTCCAATGATCTAGTCGATGATCTGAAATTGAAATATGTAGAGTATTATCTATATAATTATACCTGCAATTATCAGCAAATGCAATAGCTTTCTATGGCTACAGAGACAACAGCAGGGACCAGCGTTATTGTAAGGCTGGTCCCTGCTGTCGCGGGGGAGATTTACCTAAACGCCTCATCCACCAGCGCTTGCAGAGTTCCCTGCCAGGCGGTGTCGGCCTGGACAAAATTATGAGTCTCAGATTTCAGGGTCAAGTCGAAGCTCAAGATGTAGTTGGTGGCGATTACATAAATAATTCATGTCGGGGCTATACCGTAGGCCTAGTAATTAAGTCCTATTCTTTGTCAATTCTATCTTTCAATAGCTTTTCGACGTAACTTCCCTTTGCGCACTTGGGGCAAAGAGTTCGAAAACCTTTCTCATACGCAATAGAAAACGGGACTGCTCCGGCGGTATATGACCGTGAACAAAACTTACGCGTGTGTATAACACTTCCACCGTTGGCTACATATACGAAATTGCAATCACTTAAGAAATCGTCGAGAGCATTGTCGGCTTCATATCCAATTGATCCCCGGCTGACGGATGCTAATCTAAGCTTGAAATACTTCTCTATTTCTTCCATTGCTTGTGGAGACAACATGTTTTTACTATTCATAGTTTCCCTCTATACTATCTGTTCCGAATTTACTTAGCCCACCAACCGGGCTTATGGCCTGTGAGCTTTCCTCCGGTTTCTTTGAAAATAAATTTGACTCCGAGAGAAAGGCATTCTTCAACAATCGGGGTTAATTCCTTACCACCAATTATCCAAAGGGAGCCATTGCTGCTTCTCTTGTCGAAGTATTTTACACCGTGTTTTTTCAATAGAGCAATCACATCTTCGGCAGGTGACGACTCATTTTCAGAAGCCATCCCAGGAAGCATCTGCTGCTCGGGAAGCTGAGCTTTGGCCTTCCTCGTTTTTTGAGTTATATCTTTAGAACCAGCCCCAGGAATTACTTTTCCGCTCTTTACTGAACGAATTGTCTTTTCTGGAATTGGTGCGCTTGGTGTTCCCTGATGTTCATGCTGTGCAGTATTACTCACAACTGAAGAAGCGCTACGGGCTTGCATAGAAGCAGCGTCATGCATACCACCAAGCGTTTCCATGGATTTGGACTGCCCCACCGGGTTTGTCTTCGCCAACTTTTCTGGATCTAAAGCGCTTGTAATGGTATCAATTTCAGATTCGATCTCTCGAGTTCCGAAAGACTCAATTATTTCTTGTGCACGAGTTTTTACTCTATTAAGCAATTCGGTGTCCCTGGATTCGATAGGCACAGGCGCAGCTTCCTCTGGTTCAATACCATACTGCCTAAGCTTTTCAATCACGCGATTGATTGTCCCCTCGCTGTCCCGATAATATTCACTGCCTCGAATACGGATGAATCTCCATCCCAGACGTTCCAGAATCGTCTGTCGCTCCATATCCTCCCGAATCTTGGCTTCACCGCTGTGCCAGCGTTCTCCGTCGCATTCAATTGCAACGGTTTTTTCACCACAAACGGCAACAATATCAAGGCGATATGCACCGACCTGCCTCTGGTGGACCAGATGGTAGCCCCGATCTGATAGTGCCAGCGAAACAGAAACCTCGAACGGCGATTCGGATTTTTCTTCGATTTCAGCTTTTCGGATTTCTGATGATTTGGGATTGATGGCATAATCAATCAGCGTCTTTCTCAAATCACCGGATTTCAGATCGTTTGCAGGATCAAGAGAATGGACAACCCAAAGCTGATCTCTTGCACGGCTTGCGGCGACGTTAAAACGCTTTCTGATTGCGTCATCCACACCGTAGTTCTGCAAATGAATCGGACCGTTTCCGTTTCCGCTGTCAACGACACTCAGGAAAACGACGTCTCTTTCATCACCTTGGAAATTGGCGGAGTTGCCGCACAGAATGCTTCGGTGGAAAATCTCCTTCGAATCGATCTTCGATTCTATCAGCTGCTGTAATACTTTGACCTGTTCGTCTCCGAGCAAGGAAATAATGCCGAACGACTTTCCTGCGTATTCCGGCTGTTCCATGCAAGCCTGAAGCAAGGAGACGATTGCCTGGGCCTCGACCGTGTTTGTTTTCTTGCCGTCATCTCTGTGCCCGTCGGCAACCCGATAACTGACGACTGCAGGCAGCAATACGCTGTTGCTCGCATCCCTCAACGGCTTGATTTTGTACTCATAGGATAGCATATTGCTGAACCCAATAATTTCAGGCACGCATCTGAAATGCTCACGCAGCATAAGGGGCTGGAATGTCGTTAGGGCAATGTCATAAATCGAGGTCTTGGCGTTGTACAGATGGGAATTAGGGATCTTGCCGCGGAGATACATCTGTTCAAGCGACTCCATCTTATCAGACTGGACGCCAACCGCCATAGGACTCACTTGCTTGTCGTCACCAACGATAATGAGCTTCTTGCCCATATATAGAATCGCAAGTGAAGATACGTCTGCCTGGCTTGCCTCATCGATAATGATGATATCAAACCGATTGGTTTTGGGATTTAAGCTTTCAAGGGCTCGATTGATTGGCATGATCCATCCCGGAACGGCAGTCTGACATTTCCCCATCAGCTTCCGTGCTTCTGCCTTGAGCTTCGGCGCAGTTTTTCCGGTTCCTTTGCCAATTCGCTTTACCGTCTGTTTCCAGCCCTGGAGCGCTTGTCTAAGGTCAAGATCAGATTCCGTCCGGGTGAGGAGGTAATACCAAGCTCGTCTCTCGGCATATGCAGCAGTTGTTTTTCGATATTCCGAACTCAATCTGACGCTTTCCGCCTGCAGCTCAGTAAAGGGCTGCTTCATGATGCCGTCAAGTATCCCGACCAGCTGTTTCCACTTCCAGGCGTCGACAATGGAGGCAGGCGCAGTTGATTCACCGTGCATGCCTTGCCGATTTCGGATTGCTTCAGCCCAAACAGGAGCAACTTCTTGTATTGAGTCCAGCAAATGGTTCCGCTGCTCCTGAAGGTCATATTTCTCGTACATTCTCGCCAGCTGTTCATATGCTGCAGAATAGGCGCTGATGTCTTTGCCATCGACTGCGTAAGTCAATTCTGAGCATGTGATGCTGCAATTCCTACTGCCGTCTGATAATACTTCGGCAGTATTTTCTATTTTACTATTCGCATCTTGGATCGAAAGAACAGCCAGACAGATATCACAAATATCCGGGATGGTTGATTCCGTAGCATCTAAGATCTTTCCAGTAGCTGCCAAATCAGAATCCAGTTCGGAGGCCCGGAAAACGATATCTTGGGCAATGCCGAATTCTGTAAGGAGGTCACTCAGTTTCTGATAATCTGTCGAATACCAGTCCAAATAGCATTGAATGGAATTGATCCATTTCTCTGCGATCTTCTCTGGCTGATTCCTATCCAAATCATGGAACGCAGGAACTCCATCGCCTGCCAGCAACCGATTCCAGTAATCTGCGCACTGGTTTCGCAATTGCATGAGCTCAATTGCATTCAGAACAACGCCGCATTCTTTCTCGTTCTGAATTTGATGACCGTTAATGGTTGCCTGAGATAGTGCCGCAGAAAGATCTTTTCTGCGCATCAGAGTGAACTTTGTGATTTTCCCTTTGATTTGGAATATTCCACGAATCTCAGACAGAGCGTTTTTCAGAGAGTCGAGATCGGCGGCGTCAAACCATATGTCTTTGCCGAATTGCTCTGTTACCAGCGAATCAGCATAGGCGCTTGTCTTTTGAATCAACGAGATCAGCGTTTCCCATAGCTGCCGATAACCGCCACCGTTTTTTCCATCCACTGCAGCACGCTTTTTCCATTCCGCAACAGTCCCGAAAGATTTGGCGTAATCCCGCAGGCCGGTTATGGCCTCCTCGGACGGTACAGGGAAAGTCAGCTCTCCGAAATCACCGGCGATCAAAATCTCATTGTTCTCGATTGGCCAGGAAATCGTCCAACCGTGTTTCCGTTCTATCTCATGAAGTGCGTCCATGCCCTGGTTCACCTGTTCGACTGCCTGCTGGAATTCACGGGGGGACAGGATTTCCGTGGGAGCGGGAATGCTGTATTTCAGTTCTTTTTCATCGTCTTCAGAAACAGCCGTGTTGCTTTTATAAAGCTTTGTCAGTTCCGAGAAGGTTAAGGGGATAGGCCGGTAAAGGGATACCTCTCCGGGAATGTAGGATAAGTCTTCCGCATGTTCGCACACGAAAGCTGCCGCTTTGGAGGGCGAGATATCTTCGCCATTCAAAGCGATGCAGTTGTTTTCCTGATTGATCAGCGTGAAAATGTCCCGCCTGACTTTGGACAGCTTTCTGATGATCTCCTTTCTCGCTGCCGCCAGCGCATCCATTTCACGTTTAACCTCATGTGAAGAATGCGACGCCATATAATCCGTGATCCCGTCAACGGACCGTTCCATATCCGTGTTGGAGTCGTCCAGGATCGAAACGCATAAGCTCTGAAGACCCGGTGCTACTTTCTCCTTAAGAACGCGCAGAGCCTTTGAAGTGTAGCTTGTTACGAGCACGTTCTTTCCCTGTGCGAGGAAGTGCCCCATCAGGTTTGCAATCGTATGTGTTTTGCCCGTGCCTGGAGGGCCTTGGACAAGAACAGCGTTGTAATACTCGATCCGGCGGGCAATCTCCAATTGCTCCTTATTTGCCTGCTTTGAGAGAAGGATGTCTACGCTTTCTCCGCCTACAGCCGCCAGCTGCTCTTCAACGGTCTGCTCGCCGGTGTCCTCAGGCACTTCTATCATGCCCCCGCTGACGATATCGCTGATCGGGGCAGGAATCTCGCCGGTTTCATTGATGTTCTCAATGATCAGTTCGATTGCCTTCAGAGTGCCGTCCAGCCTCTTTCGGAAGATATAGTGAGGCTCCAACGCCATGAGAAGCCGGTTTTCTTTTTTCCAGTTATCGGGAATCAGACCATCACTGAACAAGCTTTCCGAAGACAGTTGATGGACTAGCACTTTTAAGAAGCCCGGCGTATTGTTCCTGTCGAGAGGATGGTAATCGTTCGCCTGGAGGTCAGAGGAAAGCTGATTGATGGCAGATATGTTCACGTCCTCCATCATCTGGAATACGACAGAGAACAGCTCCGAAGGGGCGTCTGTGTCCTCTATAAAAACGGTATCCAGATCAGGATCATAATTCAGCTTGACCCTGCGTGTCAAGACCGGATGGCGGATCTCGCTGTTTTCACGGTCATAGAGCATGCCGTTGGCGACGATCAGTTCCTGGGTCTCAGAGTCTTTCTGGAGCTCAAAATACAGCCTGTAGAGAGACGAGAACAGATCACGAGTCTTCTCTGTCAAGAGCTGCTTTTCCACCCACAGATCCCGCAGAGGCTTCCATGCGTCGAATGCTGCCACTCTGGCGGGATCGTCGGAGAAGCGCTCAGGCTCTTCTGCTTCGGTCTCCTCGTTAGCCCGCTTGTCGCTGTTCTCTTTGGGCAGATATTCTTTGACTTGGAGCTCCTTCTTGAAATCATCCCAGCCGGGCTCCAGCCAGTCCAGTAGCACAGCTTCCGGTTGCGGGCATTTGTGGAAACTGGGCTTATGGACGGACAGCAGAACAGCATTGTCCTCCGTCGCTTCCGCAACCCGATCTCTGTACCGTACTGTGATGTTTTCCGGGTCTTCCGGGAGCTTGGAAAGTGCGCAAAGCCAAGGATATTTTTTGATATCCAGAATAGCCTTCTGCTTGATCTTATTCAGTTCTCGGATAAACTCAAAGAGAGAAATGACCTTGTTCTGTTCTGAAAGTTCCAAATCGGTATCTTTTTGCGCTGATATCTGTTCCATAGTATACTCGTCCCTCGAAATAGTCTCTTTGGCTGTCATACAGGCTGCAAAAGAATCATTTCATTTATTTGGCATGTTTTTGCTATTGTACCATAGAAAACTACTGAATTCAACCGTTTGCACCAATTCTATATTGCTATCCGTTTTGGGCCAATTCAAGAACTATTCGCTTTTTCCGTTCGGCTTCCCTTTTTTCGAATGCTGCACCACCAACAGAAGTTGTCACAAATGTTACGACGTAATCTGTATTATCCAGCATCCATTTATTTCTATGTAAGATCGCAAAACGAGGCGGGACAGGTTCGAGCCCTTCTGGATATAGAGTTTCTTCTGCGGGATAGGGCATTTCTTTTTGGGGGAGATAAGCGAGCACAACATAGTGCTTTACGGTTGGGTAAGCAGCTTGCAATTCGCGAAGGGCTCTCAACGCCAGTGCGTCGAAGCGCCCCTGATGGCCGACGTAAAAACGGCCTACTCCTTGGTTGACAATCAAATCCTCGATACAGTTTTTTAGCCTCGGATAGATCGTATCCGGACAATCCTTATGACCGAAGAATGTGCATGCTTTCATAATATCTCCTCTTCTCTACCCGAATACGGGTTATATTCAAATTGTAGGCGGTTTTATTTTCTTTGTCAACCCGTATTCGGGTAATTCGTCCTGTTTCTGCTGTTATCATTGGTTTAACCCGCAAACGGGTAATAAACAATGTGAGGCACAGCATGGACTACTCAGATCTCTATGTTCGCCGCATCCGGAAGCTCTGCAAAGAGCGCGGCATTGCCATAAACAAACTCGCTACCATGAGCGATGTAAAACAATCTACTCTGGACAACATTGTTCGCGGACTCACCAAGAATCCCAGGGTAAAAACACTGCACAAAATCGCCCTGGCCTTCAACATGACCCTGGCCGAATTCCTGGATTTCAAGGAACTGAACGAATACTCCTTCGAGGACGATGATGAAGAATAAAGTAATGCGCCGTGCATCCAGAGCATTCAGGATGCACGGCGCTGCCGTTTACTTATGCGTAAATCAGCTCATTCAGGACGGTTTCTTCTGCTCTGGCCTTGATGTTGTTCATAGCGCCGACCCAGGCCATTTGGTCGGCGGCTTTGAGCTGCTCGGTGATGCCTTCGGCTTTGGCCATTTGGGTGGTGAGGAGTTCCATCATCTCGTTGGCCTCGCGGTCCACCTCCTCCAGGTGGGCGTTCAGCTTGCCGGTCAGCAGCATTCCGTCGAAGACGCCGGTGTGGTAGTCCCGCAGGTAGTTGTGGCGCATGGTGCCGTATTTGCCGATCCGAGGCGCCTCCGGCGGGTCCAGATCCGGGATCAGATAGTCGCCTTCCCAATGATAAGTCAATTCCAGCATTTTGTTTCCTCCAATCGTAATAATTCATTTTTACTTTTCTCTGCATATCGTTCGATGTGTGCGTCGCTACGGGAATCATCACCGGGGACGACGTTTTGCTTTGGTTTTCAGTAGCTTGAGCAACAGGGCGTTCTCATCCTCCGTTGGCATTTCTGCTTGGATCAGGTAGCTGCGGAAGTTGTTCATCCCTTCGATCGCTAATCTCCACTCAGAGGAATCCAACACCAGGTACCGTTTCTCCCTTTTCAAAACAAACTCGCCTCCTTCGACCCTATTGTAGTCGAAAGAGGCGAGCTTGTCGAATGTGCGAAAATTTGTATTATGTTGGAGAGTCACTTCGAAAAACAATTTTTATTCTTGGAAATTCACAATTCTTGTGGTATAATATACACGTCAGTACGAAAGCCAGACTCGACTTCGTATGGCTCGCTTTTGCGGGCGGCATCGTGTACATTACATGGATGCTTCTTTTCCGGCACATGTTTCCCACGTACATATCGAAACGCATCCCGAACACTCGTATAGCTGCTCCGGGCTTGATAGTCGGTATATGCAATGCGATAGTGTCGCGAAAAACTTGACTGCTCAGATACGTATAGATATATTTGGGAAGTCGGATTTGTGCTGGCGCGAAAAAAGTGATACAAGGCTTAATATCTCCTTTGTTATTTGCGGACTGGGAAGTCCCCTCAGCTGCAGATGAGGGCCAATAATAACAAGGAGGTGAAACGCATGAAACGAGCGAACAGACCTGGTGTCAACATCGACCTAAAAATCGAAGGCGACAACAACAAGGTCAACGTTTCTCTGGGTGAGAAACATTCTTGCCGCACTGCCATCATAATTGCTCTTGGCATCATTGGTGGCGCAATCGTACTGGCTGTATCACTCTGCTGTCCTGAACTGCTTGCTGCTCTGGTCCGCTCGATTATCAGTTTAGCAGGTCGCAGCTAACGCCAACACATTTTTCCAATATTGAGAGGTACAGGATGGACTTTACTACATGCCCATTGTTTGGATTACAATCTAAACACAATCTGCTACGCTTATTACATATCGAAGATAAAAAACTAATGAGGCAGGATTACGTTGCATCATTAGTTTCTCCATATATAGATCTATCTGGAAAACCTCGGTTGATAGAACCGCCAAAAGAAGAATTGAAGCAAATTCAAGCAAGGATAAAGAGCATTTTATCCGGTATTACAGTTCCGGATAATGTCTTTTCAGGCATACGAGGAAAATCCTACACAGGGAACGCCCTATACCACGTTGGACCTCGGAGAAGAAGTGTCTACAAAATTGATATTACTGCATTCTTTCCTTCCATCAGTAGAGAAACAGTTTATCGGTTTTTTCGAGAAGATTTGCAATGCTCGTCTGATGTGTCAGAAATTCTGTGCAATCTAACAACGATTGATCTTGCAAAGGCATCCATTCACAACCAGGAGAGAGTAAACGACTTCTTGCAGTCAAAAAAGATCGCCTGTAAAAATCATTTGATATCTGGCGCTCCAACAAGTCAAATTCTTTCATATCTTGCCAATCATAAAATGTTTGATGAGATGCAACACTTATCAGACATGAACCATGTAATAATGACTGTTTATGTAGATGACGTTACTTTTTCCAGTGAAGCGACAATCTCGAATCAGTTTAAGCAAAAGGTTAGATCTATTGTCAAAAAATATGGATACCGACTATCGAAACCGAAAACACAGTCATTTTCGAAATCTTACCCAAAGGTAATAACAGGCGTCGTGGTCAATAAAGCAGGAAAGCCTGTTGTAAAAAACGCTTTGAGGAAAAAAATAGTTGATGAATACAAGCAACAGCTCAGTGCCCACACAGACCCCAAGTCTATACAACGCTTGCGCGGGCTCCTAACAGCTGCAAGGCAAGTTGAGCCCGGAATATTCCCGACAATACACAAGTTTGCATTTCCCAAGGATAATAAAAAATAGAAAAGAAAAAAGCACCATGAATGGCGTGATTCCAAAGCCATTCATGGTGCTGTCTGTTATATGTTGCGAAGGTCATCGATAAAAACAAGAAATCCGAACCCTTTGCCAACCGGCTTTAGGTTCGGATTTCTCCAATATGGTGGACGATGTAGGACTCGAACCTGCGACCTTCCGCACGTCAAGCGGATGCTCTACCAGCTGAGCTAATCGTCCGGACGCAGGTGGTAGTGTAGCGGAAGGGGCACGATGTGTCAAGAACTTTTGTGGGAAATGTTGATTCTGGGTCACACCATCGGTAAACGTGCTGTTGGGGGACTGCTGTTCGGGCTC
>JAEEGL010356707.1_pt1 | contig 18823 bp, 15 predicted proteins | sample 9134231 | NCBI WGS metagenome assembly JAEEGL01 (sample SAMN16246548, study PRJNA631951) | gut metagenome | biome: gut microbiome; feature: rumen; material: fiber-attached | host: Bos | place: Iran: Karaj | collected 2018-10 | reverse complement strand
AGAAGGCTGGCTTGAGCCTTATTCCGATGAATTCTTTGACGAAGAGGTTGAAGAAAACTATTATTCCCGTGGAGTGTCACCCTTCATCAGGGAAGTGTTTGACGAAAACGAGATCGGCGGCGAAAAGTGGAGCAAGTACGCAGCCGGATATATGTGGGGTGTGACGGGAATCGTTTACAACCCCGATGAGGTTACCAGGGAGGAAGCTTCCACCTGGAACATCTACACCAACGAGAACGTATACAGACAGATCACCATCAAGGACAATGTAAGAGATGCCATGTTTGCGGCTATGGGAGCCGTAAAGGCTGACAAACTCACAAGCGATGAGTTTGTTAATTCCGAGGACTATTCACAGCGCCTTATGGACGAGATGAATGATGTTTCCGAGGAGACTGTTTTGGCTGTTCAGGATTATCTGCAGAAAGCAAAGGACAATCTTTACTCCTTTGAGACCGACAGCGGTAAGTCGGACATGATCACCGGCAAGGTGCTGGCTAACTATCAGTGGTCCGGAGATGCGGTTTATACCATGGACCAGGCAGATGAGGATGATTTTACCCTGGAGTTTGCGGTTCCCGAAGAGTGCACCAACCTCTGGTTTGACGGATGGGTAATGCTCAAGGACGGCATAAACGGTAATGCAGACAAGAAACAGGCTGCCGAGGCCTTCATCAATTTCCTTTCCATGCCTGAAAATGTTGTCAGAAATATGTATTACATCGGTTATTCATCGGTTATCTCGGGCGGTGAGGATGATGATACGGTATATGAGTATTTGGAGTGGACATACGGAGCGGATCCCGAGGAGGAGGATGAGGAAGATCTTGTGGAGTATCCCGTGGGATTCTATTTCAGCGGAGATTACGACGATGAAGATTATATTTTCCTGACCACAGAGGATCAGACCAGACGTCAGCTCTATGCGCAGTACCCTCCAAAGGATGTTATGGACCGCAGCGCGGTTATGTGGTATTTTGACGGTGACACCAATGCTCGTGTAAACCGTATGTGGATCAATGTCAGATGCTTTAATGCGAAGAATATTCCCGTGTGGGCTATTGTTCTGCTGGTTGCACTTCTTGGTGGTGCGGTGTTCCTTATAGTTAGGACCAGACTTAAAGCAAAAAACTAATAACATGTGTTTTAAAACGGTAAAATAGGGGAATTTATGAATTATTCAAAGGTTATGGACCGCCTTTTAAAGGCGGAGGTTGATGAAGGAAAAGTAAAGGGAGACTCAGCGCTGGTCATCAAGGACGGCAAAGAGATTTACTACGGCAATTTCGGCTATGCGGATGCTGAAAAGGGAAAGCCTATGACAAGGGATACCATTATCAGGCTCTTTTCCATGACGAAGCCCGTAACGGCAGTGGCTGCAATGATTGCCCAGGAAAGAGGATATATCGATCTGAATGATCCTGTGAGTGTATATCTTGAAGAGTATGCTAATATGACTGTCCTTACTGAAAAGAAAGGGCCTGACGGAACGGTTACCTTCGAAGAAAAGCCTGCCACAAAGCCCATAACTCTTATGAACCTTCTTACCATGACCTCCGGAATCCCCTACGGTGAGGAATGGGAGGGCTGCAGCGAAGTCGGAAGGCGTATGCAGCTTATATTCGACAAGCTTATCGATGAGATAAACAGGGGAGAGAAGATTCCCACACGAGAGGTCGTAAGACGCATCGCAGCAAATCCCATTTCCTTTGAACCCGGTGAGAGATGGATGTACGGACTGTCTGCAGATATAATAGCGGCAGTTATAGAAGTGGCTACCGGCGTTAGATACGGTGATTTTTTGAAGAAAGAGATATTTGATCCCCTTCAGATGGCTGATACCGGATTCTTTGTTCCCGAGGAAAAGTGGGACAGATTCGCCATGAGCTATGAGTGGACTCCCTGGGGAGATCCAAACGGTAAACTTGTTGCTGCGGATTCATGTCATTTGGGTGAATATTATCACGAGGACGTGGCATACGAAGCAGGAGGCTGCGGACTTGTATCCACCATAGAGGATTATTCTCACTTTGCCATGATGCTGGCTAACGGAGGAATTTATAAGGGACAGCGTATAATCGGTTCCGCATCAGTTAAGTTCCTTGCCACAAACCACCTTACCCCGGAGCAGGCTTGGGGCCTTGACTGGGAGACTAACAGAGGTTACGGTTATGGCGGACTTATGAGAGTTCTTGTGAACCAGACCAAAGCCGGCAGTCAGGTTACCCCCGGAGAATTTGGCTGGGATGGCTGGACCGGTAATTATTTCATGGTGGACCCTAAAGAAAATCTGGTGTTATTATATTTTATCCAGAACAGGGGAGCAGGCACAACACCCATTGTGAGAAAATTAAGAGCTGCTACTTACGGTGCTTTGGACAGTATGTAAATAATCAACGATATTGAGGAAAAAAATAAGCCCATGCATGTGCATGGGCTGTTTTTGTGTCTATGTTTATGGGTTTAGTCTTCTTTATCTTCGGCTTCGCCTGCAACCGCAGAAGTAACTGCGGATATGACTGCAACAATAACAACTGCAATTATTAATACAAGTCCTCCGCCGAGAAGAATAAAGAGGAGTGATTGCTCATTTGTTGGTGTGGATGAAAGAAGTGATAAAAGATTCATATTTATCTCCTTAATGGATATCCTATCGATCATTAACCGTACGCAGATATTCTAACATAATTGTTGTATTGATACAATATTTTTGACAAATTAGGTTTGAATTAATCCCGATATATGATAAAATTTTATTAACACTCGTTAGGGCCGCAGGCACCTATCGGAAGGAAGTGTATTGGTGTAAATTACACATATGAGAAACATTATCGGCGTATGCGTCACAAGAGTACAAGGTGAGATGTGCCGGACTTTTCTGGGAAGCCTAATGGCTTCTGCCGGGAAGTCCGGCTATCGGTTGTGCGTATTTCAGAGCGTTTATGACTTTGACGAGATGGATGAGTCGGGCGCGGGATACGTTTATGAAGCCATACCCTTTGACAAACTGTGCGCCGTTGTTATCCTGCATGATACTATCTACGACAAAGAGATAAAGAACCGGATCATTGAGAGAGCCGCTAAAGCAGGAATCCCCGTGATCATGGCCAGGGACGAGGTGCCCGGATGCATATCCCTCCTGGGAGAATTCGAGGAAAGCTACAGAAAGCTGATCAGCGATGTTATAGACAAAAATAACGTTTCTGATGTCTATTATATCGGCGGCAGGCGCACTTCCGGAATCGATTCGAAAAGGCGCATTAAGCTTTTCAGAGATCTTATGGCTGAAAAGGGTATCTATTTTGATGACACCAGGCTCGGGTTCGGAGAGTATTACGAACTTCCTACATACAAGATAATCGATTCGCTTCTGGACGGCGGCAGAAAACCTCCCAGAGCTATTTTCTGCGCCAACGATATTATGGCGTTGGCTGTAATTGAAAGACTTGAATCCTACGGCTTCAAAGTGCCGGATGATACCGTTGTTGTGGGCTTTGACGGACTGGAGAGTGCGTTTTATTCAAGGCCCAGACTAGCCACCTGCTCGGAGAGCATGGACAATCTGGCTGAACTTACTGTGGATGTTATAAAAAGGGCTCAATGCGGAGAAATAAAGGATGGCACCTTTAAGTACAGCTATGAGCCCATATATGCCGAGTCGGCAGGCTTTGAGAGCCAGGGGAAGAATTCGGAAGACACCTCCCTTGAGATATTCCGCAGATTCAGATCCGACGAAGCGGATGAGGAAGCCAGCAATGTCTGGATCGATTCCATGATGGTCCAGCAGGATCTGGAAGGTTTAAAACATATTTTGCCCAAGCTCTTAAACAAAGACCGCAGAATGTATGTCAGACCCGAAGCATATTGGAAATTCAGCGACGGAGAGGAAAGCAAACATCTTCCCGACAGGCTTCTCTCATACAGATATGACAATAACGGAAAAGTCATAAACGAAGAAAAAGATCTGACCAAATGTATTGAGGAAGCGGTCGAATCCTGTACAGAGGACAAGGTGGCGTTTATTTCCTCCATTTCCATGCACAAGGTTGTATTCGGAATTGCTGCGGATATTTCATCCGATCCTTTTAACGAGGGGGGAAGGCTGAACCGTTTTGCCGTTACTCTTGACAGAGGTTTCTCACTGGCTATCAGCGGTGAGAGACAGCTTTATCTTGCGGATAAGATCAACAAGAGCCGCTATATCGATCCCCTTACGGGAATGCTAAATATCGACGGTGCAAGCCGCTGGTACAAGAATTATATAAACGATGACAAGGCCAAGAGGTCTTACATGCTCATCGGCGTGTATGCCATCATAACCTATCAGGAGATTTTGAATACTTACGGTGCCGATTTCATGGAGGGCTGTCTTAAGTATGTGGCAAGCCTGCTGTCAGATATGAATCCGGAGAATATGATGATCGCCCGAATATCCTCCGACAGCTTTGCGGTGGCGTATATATTCGAGGAGGAGCACAATTCCTCCAGCGAGATAGAGGTTACCATCAATACCTTCTTTACCGCACTTGAATCAAAGAAGCGCGAAAACGAAAAATGGGCTATGCTGGAGGTGAGCTGCGGATACGTATCCGATGAACTCCTTGCCAGAGACAGCCTTGACGGTTATCTGAACGCTGCGGTAGCTACACTCTATCGCAACAGGGCTGCCCTTCACAAAAAGTCTCAGAACGTATATGTCAATCCTGATGACGGTGCTGCGGTTCAGGTATACAGGCACAAGGTGGTGGATCTGATACAGAATGATAAATTTGTTTATCATTTCCAGCCCATTATTGATGCTTCCACCGGAGACATCTATGCATACGAGGCACTTATGAGGACGGACGAATCCGTTGGAATGAATCCTCTTGAGGTGCTGGATGCCGCCGAGATGTTCGACAAATATGCGGACCTTGAACGCACAACCTTCAATCATATATTTAACCGTATCAGGAGCCAGAGAGCAGATTTTGAAGGCAAGAAGATTTTCGTAAATACTATTCCCGGACATTTCCTCACCGATGTGGAAGTGCGCAATTTCAGAACGGAATACGGTGATATTCTTGACATGATCACCACGGAGATCACGGAATCACAGACAGTAAGCTCCGAGGAGATAGACTCAATAAGGCATCTTTCAAGTGCAGAATTTACCAATGATATCGCAGTTGATGACTACGGTATGGGACATTCCAATATAGTAAATCTCCTTGAATACAAGCCTCAGGTGGTGAAGGTTGACAGATATCTCATCAGCAATATACAGGATGATAAAAATAAGCAGCTTTTCGTAAAGAACCTCATCGAGTTTGCGTCGGAAGCGCATATAAAGGTGCTTGCAGAGGGCGTTGAGACATCGGAAGAGTTGAAGACGGTCATTGATTTCGGAGTTGATCTCATCCAGGGCTATTACACCGCGAAACCGGCATTTGAAGTAATTCAGAAGCTTCCGGATGAACTAATAGACGAGATCAGAAAGTACAACAGGGAGCGAACTCCCTTTAACAAGTAGCAGATAGAGTGAGAATAAATGCTTAGACAGGAATCACTTGACGAGATATGGGATGGGCGAAGGTATGGATTGAACGACATGGTCAGGGCGGATTCGGGCGGCTGCAAGGGCTGTTCGAAATGCTGCGAGACCATGACGGATACGATCATCCTTGGCCCTCTTGATATTTTCAGGATAGAAAAGAAGCTCGGAAAAACTTTTGAGGAGCTCACAAACGGATATATAAAACTGGATATGCACGACGGAGTGATCCTTCCCTCCATCGGATCCGGAAGTAATGGCTGCGTCTTCTTATCGGAGGAGAAAAGATGTACCATACACGACAGCAGACCTGATTTTTGCAGGCTTTTTCCCCTTGGAAGACTATATGAAAACGGTAGTTATTCATATATTTTGCAAGTGGGTCAGTGCAGTGCAAACTGTTCCAAGGTGAAGGTGAAGAAGTGGATAGACACACCGGAACCGGAGAAAAACCGGGAATATATCCTGGCATGGCATGATCTTATCAGACAGGTGGGACTGCTTGTTACGCAGGCGGAAGACGAAGCAAAGCAAAAGTCGCTGCTCCTTGGGCTGATAAAGACATTTTACGCCGACCCCTATGGCGAAGAAGCCGATTTCTTCGCAGAGTTTAACGACAGAAAAGAGAATTTTAAGACATATTATGGCATTTGACGGAATAACAATGGCCGCAGTGGCCGACGAACTAAAAAAGACTATTACGGACGGCAGGATCAGCAAGATAGCGCAGCCGGAGGAAGATGAACTTATAATCACGGTCCACACTTCCTCGGGAAATGTGAAACTGCTCATTTCTGCCGATGCTTCCCTGCCCCTTATTTATCTTACCGAGAACAACAAGCAGGGACCTGCCACGGCACCGAATTTCTGCATGCTCCTAAGGAAACATATACAGGGCGGCAGGATCGTTTCCGTATCCCAGCCCGGGCTTGAGAGGATAATCTTCATCGAAGTAGAGCATTTGGACGAGATGGGGGATATTTGCCGCAAGAAGCTGATATTTGAACTTATGGGTAAACATAGCAACATCATCTTCGCGGACTCCTCAAACAGGATAATAGACAGTATAAAGAGGGTTTCCTTCGCCATCAGCAGCGTTAGAGAAGTCCTGCCGGGAAAAGAATATATTTTCCCCCAGACTCAGGATAAGGCAGAACTCCTTGAAACAGTTGAAAAGAATGCCGGCAGCCCGGAAAAGATACTTGAGGCCATGCCTCAGAATTGCCCGGTATTTAAGGCTATTTATGGGGGATTCAAAGGGATATCACCTGTTATGGCAAACGAAATCTGCTATGAGGCCGGCATAGACAGTGACAAGACCATATGCGATCTGGGGGCAGAGGAAAAGCTCGGACTGTCTCAAAAACTGGCTGATCTGGCACAGAAGGTAAAACAGGGAGAATTCTACCCCTGTATAGCCTATAAAAACGGAAAACCTCTTGAATTTGCAGCTATGAAGCTTTCCATGTACGAGACGGCGGATACACAGCTGGCAAAACAGGACTCTGTTTCCGTGCTTTTGGAGAAGTTTTACAGGGAAAAGAACCTTGTTGTTCGTATCAGACAAAGATCCGCGGATCTGAGACATCTGGTACAGGTTGCTTTGGAGAGAAATTCCAAGAAATACGATCTTCAGTTAAAACAGCTTAAAGATACCGAGGGCAGGGACAAATACAGGCTCTACGGGGAATTATTGAATGCATATGCCTATCAGATAAAGCCGGGAAGCAAGTCTGCGGAGGTTGACAACTATTATGACGGCAGTAAGCTGGTGATCCCCCTTGATGAGCAGCTGACGGCCGCTGAGAACGCCCAGAGGTACTTTGATAAGTATGGGAAGCAGAAACGGACCTACGAGGCTCTTAGCAGGCTTATAGAGGACGTGGAGGCGGATATAGACCATCTCCGCTCAATACAGGCATCCCTGGACATAGCACTGGGTGAGGAAGATCTGATCCAGATAAGACAGGAACTTGCAGACAGCGGATATATCAAGAAAACCGGCGGAAAAGGGAAGAAGGAGAAGGTTACCAGCAAACCCTTCCACTACATTTCCACCGACGGATATGATATCTATGTGGGAAAGAACAATTTCCAGAACGATGAGCTTACTTTTAAGTTCGCAAACGGCGGAGATTGGTGGTTCCACGCAAAGAAGATACCGGGTTCCCATGTGGTGCTTAGGGTAAGACAGGGAGAAGAAGTCCCCGACAGAGCTTTCGAGGAGGCTGCAAAGCTTGCCGCATACTATTCACAAGCCAGGGAGCAGGAAAAGACTGAAGTAGATTACGTGAAGAGAAAAGAAGTAAAAAAACCGGGAGGAGCAAAACCCGGATTTGTGGTTTACTATACCAATTATTCCATGACCACCGACAGCGATATAAGTTCGTTAAAACAGGTGGAAGGATAAAAAAAGATCGGATAAAAATTTTTGATGCCTGCGGGATAAAATCCGCAGGCGTTTTTTTGAGAATTCTTTACAAGCATGTCATTTTTACGAAAAAAGAGGGGAAAGGGAAGAGTAAATTTAGTTTCAGGACCGAAAATTTGTGACAGAGCAATAAAAATTTTGCGACAGCGACGTCGTCATACGGGGTTACATAATAATCTGCGGGACAGAAAGCTGCTTTACATAAAGTGAATCAAACTTCTTTATGTCAATTATAGCAACTGTTACAGGAAAAATCCGCCTGATCCCTCAAAATAAAATAACACCCGGAAGCGTATTTCTACATTTCCGGGTGTTTATTTGACCAGATTATTTATGCGACACGCGAGTCACAATACTTAACTGCTTAATTAATGACATTTATATCTAAAATGGTGTTCTACAACTATTTCAGTAACTTTAATTTCTTTGCGATCCTGACTATGGAACTACCTTTGGGGAAGGCTTTCAGCTCTTCTTCCGTAACTGCTCTAACAAGCAGCAGAGCTACAAAATATACGGGCACGGCGATTATCACAGCGGGTATGACAGCTATTCGCATTGAGTGGACCGGTATTAGGATCAGTCTGTATACTCCGTAGGCCACGGCCCCCATTATCACGGATGCCAATGTGGGAAGGACAAATGTGCGAAGCATTTCCTGCTTGTAGCCTATATGCTTTCTGACGGCCATCTGGTTTAAGAAAGCGATTATGGCTGAGTAAACCGTGCTTGTGATGGCAATACTGAATACATCAAGATTTGTAAATATTAACAGCAATACGCCGAGTCCTGTCTGGATAGCCAATGCGATGCCGGCGTTTATTATTGGGGTGTTGACCTTTCCGAGTCCTTGCAGTACCGAACTGTTCAGCGTGCTCAGCGCAAAGAATATTACGGAGAGCGAAAGGGCCATAAGCGAGTACCTGGCCAGGTCAATATTGGGTAAAGTGTTTGGATACAGTAAAAGTGTTACGGGAGCGGCAAATACGAAGAGCCCTACTGCACATGGTATTGATATGAGCATTGTGGCCTTTACCGCCAGGCCTATCTTTGCTTTTGATTCCTCCGTTTTCTTTGCTGCAATGAGCTGTGCTATCTGAGGGATCATTGCCGAGGCCATTGCGGAGGCAAATGCAATGGGGATATTTGATATCTTCATGGATTTGCCTGAAAATATACCCCAGTGACTTGTTACATCAACACTGTCCAGCTTTCTTATCATCGGATAAAAGGTGGTAAATAACTTGGTGTTTACCGTGGTGGACAGGTTGGTCATGGCCGTGCTCAATATGAACGGAGTTACGATAAGCGTGATCATTTTTATGATGGAGCCGGGGCTGTCCACTGTCTCGTGTTTGTCCTCAGCTATTTTTTTCTTAAAGGCCGGTCGGACTTTCAAATAGGCGATCAGCATAAAGACCAGAGCTATCACCACTCCGGTTCCGGTACCCAGAGCGCTTCCCATGGCGCCTCTTACGGCGCGGGAGATCTTGAAGGCCTTTTCCGATACTATCTGGTCCAGAGGCTCGAACCCCAGGAAGGAATGGCCGGTGGTGAATTTTATCAGGAAATAGGCAGCTCCTACGCTGACCAGCGCATTCGCAATCTGTTCAAAGATCTGGGATGCGGAGGTGGGGACCATGTTTTTGTTGGCCTGGAAAAAACCTCTCAGCACGCCCAGTATTCCGTATATGAAGATCGTGGGAGCAAAGGTTCGGAGCACCGGTATGGCTTCTTCTTCGACGAAAAGCCCGGCTCCGAAGAAAAGAAAGCATGAGGCGATGGCTCCTATCACCAATACATAAAGGAGAGCTCCTTTAAAGAGCCGGTCCGCATTTTTGTATTCTCCGACTCCCAGCTTTCCTGCCAGGACCTTTGATATGGCCGATGGAATGCTGTAGGAGGAGACCAGAAGGATTATGGTGTAATAATTGTATGCCGAGGTGTAGTACCCAAGGCCCAGGTCTCCGATGATCCCCGACAGGGGGCTTGTGTACAGCAGACCGATTATCCTGCTGATAAAACCAGCGGCGGCCAGTATGCCTGCCTGGGTTATGAAGTTGTTCAAAACTTTCTCTTTATTGTTTCCCATAAAAACATCCTGTTTTCTGAAATTATTCCATGCAATAGTCTACCACCTGATGTGATTTTTTTCTACCAATCCACATGAATTTGTGCTATTATGATTATGTGCGCGAATAGGCTCAAATCCTAACGCACATAGGGGGCAGTAAAACTCAATTTTGGAGGATTTCTAATGAAGAGAATTCTTTTTGTCGCTTCCGAAGGGGTACCATTTATCAAGACGGGCGGCCTTGCCGATGTTGTCGGATCACTTCCGAAATATATCGACAAAAAATACTTTGACGTGAGGGTGTTCCTTCCAAAATATGCCTGCATGAAGCAGGAGATGAAGGATAAACTTAGATATGTGACCAATTTCTACATGGATTTCAATTGGCAGAACATATATGTAGGTATTTTTGAAGCCGAGGTAGACGGCGTTCACTATTATTTTATCGACAACGAATTTTACTGGAGCGGAAACAAGGTATACAACGACGATCCCAGATACGAGATCGAAAGATACACCTACTTCTGCAAAGCGGTTTTATCCGCACTCCCTGTTATAGATTTCAGACCGGACCTTATTCACTGCCACGATTGGCAGACCGGCATCATCCCTGTTTATCTCAAGGAGCGTTTTGCGCAGAGCGAGTTTTATCAGGGAATTAAAAGTGTTATCACCATCCACAACCTTAAGTTCCAGGGTAAGTGGGATGTTAAAACAGTTCAGAGCATCACCGGACTTCCGGGATATTATTTCACTCCCGACAAGCTGGAATCCTATAAGGATGCAAACCTCTTAAAGGGAGGAATCGTATTTGCGGATGCGATAACAACCGTTTCTGATACATATGCGGAGGAGATAAAGACGCCTTTCTTCGGTGAGGGCCTGGATCCTCTTCTTCGCGCTAGGACCAATTCACTCAGGGGTATCGTAAACGGAATCGATTATACAGACTTCGATCCCGCTACGGATCCTCATATCGTAAAGAAATACAATGCAGTCAACTTCCGTAAGGAAAAGGTTAAGAACAAGCATGCTCTCCAGGAAGAACTGGGACTTACCGTTGACGATAAGAAGATGATGATCGGTATCGTCTCCAGACTTACGGACCAGAAAGGCCTGGACCTCATCGCGTACATCATGGATGAACTTTGTCAGGATGACATCCAGTTGGTGGTTCTTGGTACCGGTGAAGAAAGATACGAGAACATGTTCCGTCACTTCGACTGGAAATACAATAATAAAGTATCGGCCAATATTTATTATTCCGATGCTCTGTCACACAAAATCTATGCTGCATGCGATGCATTCCTTATGCCTTCGCTCTTTGAGCCCTGCGGACTCAGCCAACTCATGGCTCTCCACTACGGAACCATTCCCATTGTGCGTCAGACCGGCGGACTGAAGGACACCGTCGAGCCTTACAACGAGTATGAGAGCACAGGTACAGGCTTCGGCTTCGTAAACTACAATGCTCACGAGATGCTCGCCACCATCAGATACGCTGAAAAGATCTACTATGACAGAAAGCGCGAGTGGAACAAGATGATCGACAGAGCAATGGCCGTAGATTTCTCCTGGGAAGTATCCGCCAAGAAGTATCAGGAGATGTACATGTGGCTTTGCCCCGACTATGAGGCCGATGCTGAGTAACACCGGGTACAGACAGAAATTTATATAGATAAGGAAGTTTATATTTAAAAATGATAAAAAGCATGACAGGCTTCGGAAGAAGCGAGGTTACCGTTCACGACAGAAAGTTCTCTGTGGAGCTTAAGAGTGTCAATCACAGATATCTTGATGTAAACATCAGGATGCCCAAGGCTTTAAACTTTTTTGATTCAGCCATAAGACAGGAATTAAAGAAATATATTTCCAGAGGAAAGGTTGATGTCTACATCACCTACGAGAATCTCGGAGAGACCACTTCAACGGTAAAGTACAACCACGATATCGCTGCCGAGTACCTCAAGTTTCTGAATCAGATGGGTGAGGAATTCGGATTGGAGAACGATGTCAGGGTTTCAACACTCTCAAAGTATCCCGAGGTCCTTGTTATGGAAGAGGGGGATACAGACGAAGAGGAGCTTTGGAAGGATCTGCAGGGAGCACTGGATAAGGCCTGTGAAGTATTTGTTGAGACCAGAGTCAAAGAGGGCGAGAACCTCAAGAAGGATCTTATCGATAAGCTTGATCATATGATGACTCTTGTTGATTTCATCGATAAGCGTTCTCCTCAGATAATCGAGGAGTACAGGGCAAGGATCAACGCCAGAGTTCATGAGATCCTTGGGGATGCAAATGTGGATGAGGGCAGACTTCTCACCGAAGTAACTGTTTTTGCGGACAAGATCTGCGTGGATGAGGAGATCGTCAGATTAAGAAGCCACATCGCTACAGTTAAAAAGGAACTTTCGGAGGGGGAGAATATCGGTAGAAAGTTGGATTTCCTCGCACAGGAACTAAACCGCGAGGCAAACACCATCCTTTCCAAGTCCACAGACCTTGAGATCGCTAATTGCGGTATAGAGCTAAAGACCGAGATTGAAAAGGTACGTGAACAGATTCAGAACATAGAGTAGTCAAGAAGTGAGGTCTATATGGGTAAAAGAGGAATTTTGCTTGTAATATCGGGTTTCTCCGGAGCCGGCAAGGGAACCGTTGTAAACAGATTGCGTGAAAAGTATGATGAATACGCACTTTCAATCTCAATGACATCCAGGGCCCCGAGACCGGGAGACGTGGAAGGAGAGACTTATTTCTTCGTTACCAGAGAAAAATTTGAAAAAACTATTGCGGAAAACGGACTTCTTGAGTATGCTGAATATTGCGGCAATTATTACGGAACGCCCAGAGCCTTCGTTGAGCAGCAGCTTGACTCGGGTAAAAACGTTATCCTGGAGATAGAGATACAGGGTGCTACCAATATAAAGAAAGCGTTCCCCGAAAGCCTTCTTATTTTCCTTACGCCCCCCAGCGCATCGGAACTTGAGAGAAGACTTAAAGGCCGAGGAACCGAAACCGAGGATGTGATCATGAAGAGACTCAAGAGAGCATCTGAGGAGTCGGAGGGAATGGACAAATATGACTTCATCATAGTAAACGACGATCTTGAAAGATGCGTGGAGGAAGTCCACAAAACTATAGAACTTGCTCACAATCAGCCGCTAAGATGCTCGGATTTCATTGCCGACATGAAAAAGCAGCTTGAGAGATATAATTAAGTATTATGGCCCGGCGCCTTGTTTTGAAAGGAGTATGAAAAATGCTACACCCGTCTTACGTGGATCTTATGAACGTGGTAAACCAGGATATCGGAGAAGATGAAACTCCCGTTGTCAGCAGCCGTTATTCGATCGTTATGGCTTCTGCAAAGAGAGCAAGACAGCTTGTCAGCGGTGATCCCCAGCTCGCAGGACAGGAGGATGAGAAACCTCTTTCCATCGCGGTTAAGGAGATCAATGACGGCAAAGTGACTATTCTTCCGAATCTTGATGATTGATATTGAATCCGCAAAGGCCGAAATTGGGGAGAAGTGATCTTCCTTGTTTCGGCTGAAATTTTTTTCACAGGTTTGTTTGATAAATGAAGATACTGTTTATTTCACTGGGTTGCGACAAGAATCTGGTTGATACGGAAAAGATGATCGGCCTTCTTGCAGACAGGGGGTATGAGTTTACTGATGATGAGGAAGAGGCTCAGGCAGTAATTGTAAATACCTGCTGTTTTATCGGTGATGCCAAGGAGGAGAGTATAAACACACTCCTGGAGATGGCCGAACTGAAAAAGAGCGGGCAGTTGAAAGCACTCATTGCTTCCGGATGTCTGGCCCAGAGATATAAAGAAGAGATACAGAAGGAAATCCCGGAGGTGGATGCCCTTATCGGAACCATGTCCGTATCCGCTATTGCGGATACTTTGGACAGCGTGATAAAAGGACGGCCTTCAAATACCTTCTTTGAGCTGAATTCAAAGCCCTATGCCGGCGGCAAGAGAGTTCTGACCACCGGAGGGCATTTCGCATATTTGAAGATAGCGGAAGGCTGCGATAAGAACTGCACCTACTGCATCATTCCCAAGGTGAGAGGCGGATATCGCTCCATCCCCATGGGGGAACTGGTGGAGGAGGCTAAAACTCTCGCGGAAGGCGGAGTTAAGGAACTTATCCTCGTGGCCCAGGAGACTACTCTCTACGGAAAAGATCTTTACGGCAAGAAATCTCTTCCCGAACTTTTGAAAAAACTCTGTGAGATACCGGGATTGTATTGGATAAGGATTCTGTACTGTTATCCCGAGGAAATCACGGATGAACTTATAGAGACAATAAAGACCGAGAAAAAGATCTGTCACTACCTGGATATACCGATCCAGCATGCATCAGACGATGTGCTCCGCAGGATGGGAAGATGGACGGACGAAGAGCATTTGAGAGCAGTGATAGGAAAACTTCGGGAGAATATTCCGGACATAGCACTCAGAACAACCCTTATTTCCGGTTTCCCCGGAGAGACACAGGAAGACTTCGAGGAACTGTATCGTTTTGTAAACGAAATGGAGTTTGACAGGCTGGGTGTGTTTGCATACTCTGCAGAGGAAGACACCGTGGCAGCTGAAATGCCTGACCAGGTCCCCGATGAGGTGAAGGAATCCAGACGTGATGAACTGATGCAGTTGCAGCAGGCCATAGCTTTTGACAAAAACGACAGCATGACGGGAACCGTTATGACCGTAATGGTTGAGGGGAAAGTTGCGGATGAGGATGTCTATGTTACCAGAACATACCGCGATGCTCCCGGCGTTGACGGATACCTGTTTTTGAATACCACCGCAAGTCTTATGAGCGGTGATCTTGTGAGGGTTGTCGTAACTGATACAAATGAGTACGATCTGATTGGAGAAATTTATAATGAGTAATTCGGATTCCGAACAAAAAAAGACAAAGATATGGAATGTGCCCAATATAATGACCACATTCAGAGTGGTTCTGATCATTCCCTTTGTGCTGGCACTCTTAGGAGCAAACAAGGGATGGTTCGGGGCGGAAAACCACTTTATCGCATGTATAGTAGCAGATGTTATCTTTCTTATCGCCAGTCTTACGGACCTTTTTGACGGTAAGATAGCAAGAAAGTACAATCTGGTTACAAACTTCGGAAAATTCATGGATCCTCTCGCCGATAAGATGCTGGTATGCGCCGGACTTATCTGCTTGATCGAGATGGGAAGGATTCCCGCTTGGATAGTTATCATCATCATTGCCAGGGAATTCATAATCAGCGGATTCAGACTGGTGGCATCGGATGCGGGTATTGTTATCGCCGCAAGCTATTGGGGAAAGTGGAAGACCACTCTTCAAATGACACTTGTTATCATGGCGATAGTTGATCTTACGCCATATATTCCCTTCTACGGAATTTTAATGACGATTGTTATGTATGTTGCACTTGCACTTACAATAATCTCCCTTGTGGATTACGTGGTAAAGAATATCAAGGTCCTGACACAGTAGGAAGGCAAATAAATGAAATTAGACAAGGTTGTTAACACAAACGAGGCCGGAGATCCCGAAAAGGTTTATTCCAGATGCGTTAAGATATGCGGTATCAGCGAGCAGAAGATAAGATCTTCCATAGAGGACCTTATTTCCATCGGCGACGGGCCGGATATCGAGATCGTTCCCCTGGTGGGAGAGGTTCATATCAGGGTATCCGCCATAGGAGATGACAAAAAATCCGCAGCTAAATTAATAAAGCCCGTAGTACAGCAGATCAAGGACAGATTTGCAAACTACATCTATACCACGGAGGAGAGCGTCACTTTGGAGCAGGCGGTTGTTGACCTTCTTCTTGCCAACAATCTCACTGTATCCTGTGCCGAGTCCTGCACCGGGGGAATGCTCAGTGCAAGGCTCATAAATGTGCCCGGTGTGTCCGAAGTGTATAAGTCGGGATACATCACTTATTCCAACAAAGCCAAGAGAAAGATACTGGGAGTCAGACGTTCCGTCATAGATAAATACGGTGTGATCAGTGCGGAGACCGCAAGAGACATGGCTAAGGGACTTGCATCCATCACCAAGGCGGACATCTGCGTGAGCGTTACCGGAAATGCCGGACCGGATGCGGCGGAGGACAAGCCGGTGGGACTTGTATTCATCGGATGCTGCATAAAGGGAAAGACCACAGTCATTGAGGCGCGGTTTACCGGGGAGAGAAACGAGATAAGGGAGGCAGCCACCGCCGCAGCTCTTTCTTATATGAGAAACAACATGCTGGAGTATTTCAGCAAGATGACCTTCGGAAGCTGATGTGTCCGCGCGGACATAAAAAGTGTCCGCAGTGTATAAAATATTTATTAAAACCATCGGGAGGACTTGCGGCTGCAGGTCCTCTGTGTTATTTTCAGCATACTCGCGGGGAAAAGTTTTTAAGAAATACTGTTGACAAAGTCGAACAAATGTTTTATTCTCTTTACAGACACGAACATCTGTTCATAAAAGGAGATTTCAGAATGGAAAACGAAGAAAAGAAAAAAGCGCTTGAAGCGGCGCTCAGTCAGATCGAAAAGCAGTACGGCAAGGGAACTGTTATGAGACTCGGCGATCCCAATGCGCAGATGAATGTTGAAACAATCCCCACAGGCTCTATCAGCCTTGATATAGCACTTGGCCTCGGTGGAATTCCCAAGGGACGTATCGTTGAGATATACGGACCTGAGTCCAGTGGTAAAACCACCGTTACACTTCACATGATAGCTGAGGTTCAGAAAAAGGGCGGTATTGCCGGATTCATCGACGCGGAGCACGCACTTGATCCGGTATATGCCAAGAACATCGGTGTCGATATTGATAATCTTTATATTTCTCAGCCCGATAACGGTGAGCAGGCCCTTGAGATCGCGGAGACAATGGTCCGCTCCGGTGCTGTAGATATAGTAGTAGTTGACTCCGTTGCCGCACTTGTTCCCAAGGCAGAGATCGACGGAGATATGGGAGACTCCCATGTGGGACTCCAGGCAAGGCTCATGAGCCAGGCTCTCCGTAAACTTACAGCTGTAATTAGCAGATCAAACTGCGTTGTAGTATTCATCAACCAGCTTCGTGAAAAGGTTGGTGTCATGTTTGGAAATCCCGAGACTACCACCGGCGGACGTGCTCTTAAGTTCTATTCCTCTGTAAGACTTGATGTCAGACGCATTGAGTCCATCAAGCAGGGCGGAGAGGTTATCGGTAACAGGACCAGAGTAAAAGTTGTTAAGAATAAGGTCGCACCTCCTTTTAAGGAGGCTGAGTTTGATATAATGTTCGGCGAAGGGATCTCCATTGCGGGAGATATCCTGGACAAAGCAGCAGATGCGGATATCATCGTAAAATCCGGTGCATGGTATGCATATAACGGGGACAAGATCGGACAGGGCCGTGAGAATGCTAAACAGTATCTCAAGGACAATCCTCAGGTCTGTGCAGAGATAGAAGCTAAGGTTCGCGAACATTACGGACTGGGAAAGACTGATGGAGCTCAGGATGCTCCTGCCGCCGATGCTGCAGAAAAGCCTGCGGGAAAATCCAGATCTTCCAAGGCTGCTTCTGAGGAGTAACCCTGAGGGGTTCATTGATCGGAGATAAAAATGCTCGTTACGAAAATCATCCCCATAGATAAAAAACGAAGCCGTATATGGCTTGATGAGGAGTTCGCCTTTGTACTGTACAAGGGCGAACTTCGTCAATTTAAGATAGAAGAGGGAGGCACTCTGTCGGAGGCAGGTTATAAAAACATCATGGAGGAGGTACTGCCCAAAAGGGCAAAACTTCGTGCTATGAACCTGCTAAAGAGCCGGACCTATTCGGTAAAACAGCTTCGGGACAAGCTGGCCGAAGGATGTTACCCCGGCAGTATCATAGATATTGCCATAGATTATGTGGCCTCATACGGATATTTAAATGATCTTCGGATAGCGGAGGAATATATCCGTATACATCTTGATGACAAGACAAAGGTCAGGATAAAACAGGATCTTTCCCGAAAGGGAATATCCCATGATGATATAGAAAAGGCATTCGCAAATGCGGAGGAAGAGGGTTTCACACAGGATGAATTATCTCAGGCGAAAAAGCTTCTTTCAAAGCGCGGATACGACCCGGAAAAATGCAGTGACAGAAAGGAACTGGCGCGGTTTTACGCATATCTTATGAGGAAAGGATTTTCCTCTGAAACAGTTAAGGCAGCCCTTGACATTTTTTAAACGAAACATTAGTATAATAATGTTGTACTATGAAAATTAAATAAGGAGGTGCTCCTGTAATGCCAATGCCACCAATGTCAATTCCTTTGGTCGCATTCATCGGGATCCTTGCTGGTGTAATAATAATTACCGCCGTTTTGGCCGTACTTATAACGTCCAATTACCTCAAGAAATCAGCTGCAAGAACCATCGGTTCAGCTGAGGACAAAGCCAGAGAGATAATCGATGAAGCATTGAAAACTGCTGAGAACGATAAGAGAGAGGCAGCTCTTAAGGCGAAGGAAGAATCAATTCGCATTAAGAATGAGACTGACCGCGAAGTTAAAGAACGCCGCGCAGAAGTTTCAAAGAGCGAACACAGAATTCAGCAGAAGGAAGAAGCGATCGATAAGAAGACGGACGCGTTAGAGCGTCGTGAGCAAAGCCTCGCAGCCAGGGAAGAGAATCTTAGCAAGATGAAAGAAGAGATTTCCAAGCTGAACGAGCAGAGATTGCAGGAACTGGAAAGAATTTCCGGATTAACCTCTGAACAAGCAAAAGAGTACTT
>JAEEGL016452420.1_pt1 | contig 18824 bp, 14 predicted proteins | sample 9134231 | NCBI WGS metagenome assembly JAEEGL01 (sample SAMN16246548, study PRJNA631951) | gut metagenome | biome: gut microbiome; feature: rumen; material: fiber-attached | host: Bos | place: Iran: Karaj | collected 2018-10 | reverse complement strand
CCTTGTGTTCATATTTTGTTCATATATTACTGCTAGAATTTCAATTGTAAGGAACGAGTGATTAGACAATTTTTTCATAATAGCCCGGGTGCCGAGAGGTATCCGGGCACTCCTCATTTTTAGGGGTAAAAATTGGCACTCGCTCATTTTTGTCTTAATCTTCATCAAGCAGCGACTGCACTTCCTCATTCAGGCTCTGCATCTTGGTGTCGAGATCCGATACCATGCGGGCACATTCCACCAACTCATCCTGAATATGCTCAGGCGCATTACCCTCGAACTTATAATGTATCTTATGCTCAAGGCTTGCCCAGAAATCCATGGCTACGGTACGTATCTGGATCTCCACCTTGGCATCTATCTTCTTGTCCGATAAGAAGATGGGTACGGTCACGAGCATATGATAGCTCTTATATCCGCTCTGCTTCGGGCTCTTGATATAGTCCTTGATCTCCAGGACCTTGATATCATTCTGATTGACCAGCATCTCGGCTATATGATAGATATCCGACGTAAAGGAACAGATTATCCTTATGCCCGCGATATCATCCACATATTCCACCATGTTCTCTATGGTAGATTCGTAACCCTTCTTCTTGAGCTTCTTGACGATACTCTCACTTGTCTTGATCCTTGACTTGATGTGCTCTATGGGATTGTACCTGTGCACATGCTGAAACTCATCATTGAGTATCTCAAGTTTGGTATTTATCTCTTTAAGTGCCGATCTGTATATAAGGAGGACTTCATTCCAGCTGTCCACCTGATCATAGACATCTTTTTTTGCCATCTCTCACTCCGTAGTCTGTTACATATCCGTCAATATCCGTTGGGATTGTTCTTCTGCCAGCGCCATGAATCCTCGCACATCTCCTTTATCCCGTACTTGGCTTCCCAGCCCAACTCTGCCTTAGCCTTGGATGCATCCGCGTAGCAGGTCGCTATATCACCTGCTCGCCTCGGCTTGATGGAATAAGGTATCTTCACGCCGCTTGCTTCTTCGAAATTATGTATCACCTCGAGCACGCTGTAACCTCTGCCCGTGCCCAGATTGTAGATGCATAATCCCGCATTCTCTTCTATCTTCTTAAGTGCCTTCACATGGCCTATGGCCAGATCCACCACATGTATATAGTCTCTTACGCCCGTGCCGTCAGGGGTGTCATAATCGTCACCGAATACCCCAAGTTCCTCTCTTTTTCCCACTGCCACCTGCGTGATATAGGGCATGAGATTGTTGGGTATGCCGTCAGGCGCTTCTCCCATGGTTCCGCTCTTATGAGCACCGATGGGATTGAAGTAACGAAGCAGCACCACATTCCACTCGGGATCGGCCTTCTGCATGTCGGACATGATCTGCTCAAGCATCGACTTGGTCCAGCCGTAAGGATTGGTGCATACTCCCTTGGGACATTCCTCTGTGATGGGGATGAACGCCGGATCACCGTATACAGTGGCACTCGATGAGAAGATGATGTTCTTGCATCCGTGCCCTCTCATCACATCCAAGAGAGTGAGCGTCCCTGCGATATTATTGTCATAATACTCCAGGGGCTTCTGAACCGACTCACCCACTGCCTTAAGTCCGGCAAAATGGATGCAGCTGTCTATCTGTTCCTTCTTAAATATCTCTTCAAGAGCCGCGCGGTCTCTTATGTCCGCCTTATAGAACGGGGCCTTTTTGCCCGTGATGGCTTCTATGCGGCCAAGCACCTTCTCGCTTGCATTGCACAGATTATCCAGGATCACAACATCATATCCCGCATTCTGAAGTTCAACAACCGTATGGCTGCCTATAAATCCCGCTCCGCCTGTTACAAGTATTGCCATATCTAATCTCCGTTACTGATCGTGAATCGTATCACATTAAGGCCAAAGCTTCTCAGGATACTCTCCGGCATCCTTGAGCGCCTTGATATTCTCAACCACATAGGGCTTATCTTCCTGGTATGTCACACCGAACCATCTGTCGCCTGATGTAAGGACCTTAACAGTTGCCTTGCCTGCCTTGATGATCCTGTCTATGTCAGAGGGAAGCAGTGCCTCAGCCTTAAGAGGATTGCCTGCAACATCTTCCTTCATGAACCTTAAGAATGCTTCATCAAGTTCCGCAAAGAGACCCTTCTTGAATCCCCACATGTTCATCGATACGGGAGTCTTGGGATCGATATCCTTAAAGGTCGCTCCGTCATCCTCCGAATATGCCGCACCTGTCTCTGTCATGATGATGGTCTTCTGCTCAACTATATCCTTAAGGAACCCGCTGTCATCAGTCTTACATACGCCTCTTGTCACAGAGCCCTTCTCGGTAAGCGTCTTGCCAAGCTCATATGCAACCATGGCATACTCGCTCTCACTGTCCGCGGTGTTCGTCAAGAAGTCATACATGATCTTGTAGCCTTCCTTGCCGTAATAGTCATCGGCATTTATCACCATAAAGGGACCGTCTACCACATCCTTGCAGCAGCTGATCGCATGTGTCGTACCCCAGGGCTTGGTCCTTCCGTCCGGGATAGAGAATCCTTCAGGTATCTTATCAAGCTCCTGGAAGACATACTCAACTTCCATATGCCTGGAAATGGGTGCGCCCACAAGTTCCTTAAAGTCATCTTCGATGGCGTGCTTGATGATGAAAACCACCTTCTCAAATCCGGCTTCCTTGGCCGCATATATAGAAAAGTCTATGATCCTGTGTCCCTGCTCATCCATGGAATCCATCTGCTTGAGTCCGCCGTAGCGGCTGCCCATGCCTGCTGCCATTATTACCAATACCGGTTTGCTCATGTGTGTTCCTCCTATCTGAAACGCGTAACCAATTTATTATACTCTCTTTAGCCTATTTTGTCTATTGTATAGAGCCTTGCCGAGTGATCGCCCATGACTCTTGTGCCTTCGCCGAGACCTGTTCCGATGAATCTGGAGTTAAGCCTTATGCCTGCATACATAAGCGCCGCTCCCGAAACCGTGTATTCCTCGACCTCACCGTCCATGGCATAAGCCTTGCCGATCATGGCCTGCATCACGCCCTCTTCCTTGATGTGAACGGGGGAAACCATATTGATGAGATTGCCGAAGGTCTTGACGGGTATCTTTGATTCCTTGACCCTGACCTTATACAGCGCATCTTCCTTAAGTCCCTTTGCAAAAAGAATGTCGTCTGACTTGTTGGGCTCCGATGATCTCCGATACAGCAGGGCGACCGCATGATCCCCCTCATCATCGGCGATCTGCCAGATGACTCTGTCATGCCTGTCATATACTCTTGTAAAGACACCGGTCTGGAGAAGCTCTCTGTGTGCCTTGTAGAACTTAACCTGTTCGGATATTATCTTACGCTCCATATGACTTAACCTCGTAAGGTCAAGCTCATATCCGAGGACTCCCATCGACGCTACATCAAACCTTGTCTCTAATGTGGTCTCCCTGAGCGTCTGGTGATTGGGTGATGCACTTACGTGTGCTCCCATTGTCGAAGGCGGGTAACCGTATGAGGTTCCTCCCTGGATCATCATCCTCTCATTGGCATCCGTATCGTCGGAGGTCCATATCTGAGGCATGAAGCTCAGTATGCCGAGATCGAACCTGCTGCCGCCCGCCGAACATCCTTCAAAGAGCACATGCGGGAATGCATCAGTAAGTCTCTTCATCACATCATACAGCCCGAGCACATATCTGTGTGCAAACTCTCCGGGATAAGTGCCGCCCTTGGAATAGAGGTCCGTAAACGGTCTGTTCATATCCCATTTGACATATGATATATCCGCACTCTTAAGAAGCTTTGAAAGGATACCGACTATATAATCCCTGACCTCCGGAAGAGTGTAATCAAGGTTGTACTGGTTACGTCCGAGATAGTCTTCCATGCCCGGAACGCTGACTGCCCAGTCGGGATGTGCCTCATAGAGCTTGCTCTTCTTGCTGATCATCTCTGGCTCAACCCATATACCGAACTTAAGTCCGAGCGCCTTTATCTCATCCACCAGGCTCTTAAGCGAGCCTCCAAGCTTCTTCTCATTGACAGACCAGTCACCCAATGACGTGGTATCGTCATTACGTATTCCAAACCATCCGTCGTCGAGTACGAAGAGTTCGATACCAAGCCTTGCGGCATCCTTAGCCAGGTTTAGGAGCTTGCGTCTGTTAAAGTCAAAGTAAGTTGCTTCCCAGTTATTGATAAGCACGGGTCTTAATGATCTCCTGAAATTATCCGGAATGATATGCCCGGTAACGAACCTGTGCATATTCTGCGAAGCGCCGTTAAATCCCTTATCACTGTATGTCATTACGGCCTCGGGAGTATAGAATGTCTCCCCGGGCTTAAGCCTGTACTCAAAGCCCTGAGGATTGATCCCCGTAAGGATCCTCACCTTACCGTACTCGGATACTTCAACCCGCTCTCTGTGATTACCCGAATAGATGAGATTGAATGCATAACAGTCACCGTGATCTTCAGTCGCATCGATATCAGAGAGCATGATAAAAGGATTATGGACATTACTGCTGATACCGTGTACAGATCCCGTCTCGTATATACCTGACTCAAGCACCTTGTCATGGGCATGTCTCTCTCTGGTCCACATTCCGTCAAAGGTCTTAAGAACATAGTCGGTCCCGTGAAGGTCCAGCATCATGCTTGCGATATCTTCTATCACATATGTGACACTTGTGTCATTGATCAGGACTGTTCTTCTGGTGATAACGTCACAGTCTTCAAAGGCCGTATAGATAAGACGAAGTTCAAGAGCCTTATCATCACCGCTCTCACCTTCCGCCTTGTTCCTGTATATCATCTCAAGAGTATAAGGACGTCCGGTGTCGGAAGAAGGTTCTCCCTCTCTGGCATAGGGCATTCCCGTCCTGTCCCTGTCCTTATACAGGCCCTCGTACAATACGGAATCCGCAAAATAAAATCTTGTGGATATGCAGCCGTCCTCCCGCCTTAAGATGAGCGGAAGTATCCTGTAATCTCCGGTACCGGCATTGGAAAACTCAAGACATATATTATCAAGAGTCATGTTGCCCGTACTCTGTATCGCATTACCGTAGGGGTTGTTGTACTTCTCCTTAAGAGCCTGCACCGTCTTACCATCCGTCATGATGTCTGCCGTATCGGTAAGCTCTGCTCGCTCCGCTCCCGCTATCTTACCGGTGTCCGCCGTAAGGGGTGCACGATTGATACGCTTGCCGTAATGCAGATTCTCAATGTTTTTACCGTCAGGAGTACTCAAGACATATGATGTATCCCGGGTGGTCATCGTATAGATATGATCCTTGACTGTTATCATGTTAACCTCGTGTTCATGCGGGGCAAAAAAGCCGCGGCATGTATTCTGCAAAGCATCGCCTTAAAAGCGAAAAAGATTGTTATGGATATTGTACCACATTTGTGATAATTTATATTAAGTACGAGCAAAACTGTTGTTAAATAATTGTGAACAATAAGGCGCTGTAGATTTATACAGAATGGAAAAGATCAGTTTTTTCGAAACCATAGATCAGTTAAGTGAATACAGAAAGATGCTGCCCAAGGACAGGGTGCAGCTGCGCAAGAAGAGGCTCTATGAGCTGGTGACATATGCATCGCAGAACAGCCCGTTATACAAGGACCTGTATGCGGATCTTCCCACCAACTTCACGATACAGAACCTGCCCGACATCGGCAAGGATACTCTGTTGTCCAGATATGATGAATGGTCGACGGACAGGGAAGTATCCGAAGAAGGGATCGCGGAATATCTTAAGGAACTGACTGCCGCTCAGGAGAAGGGTGACAGGAAGGGGATGGCACGCAAGTATCTCGACAGGTATTATGTCGTAAGTTCAAGCGGTACGGACAGCGAGCCTCTGATCAATCTCTATGATGATAACTGCTGCAGGATCATGAGCGTGACTCATCTGTTCAGAGCACTCTCAAGGCGCGAGCATATGTGGGGATTTTTAAGACACGGCGGTCGTATCGCAGGTATCTATTCCACAAACGGCGCATACTTCTTCAATGTGTTTGCCTATTTCAGACGAAGATATCTTCCGTTAAGGAAGAAGCATTCAATAGTATTGCAGTCGCAGTCGGCAACATCCAGACTTGTTGAAAAGCTCAATTCATTCAAGCCTGCCGTGATATCAGGTTTCCCGTCTGCGCTGACACGTATGGCAGATGAGAGGATCGCCGGAAGACTCAAGGTCAATCCCGTATGCATAATCGCCGAAGGTGAGTTCCTTGATGAGACGGTAAGGAAGAAGATCTCTGAGGCATTTCACTGCGATGTGACAAGTTCATATTCAACCGCTGAGACAGGTGTTATAGCCTACGAGTGCAGAGAGCATCATCTCCATGTCAATGATGATTGGGTGATCCTTGAGCCCGTGGATGCAAGCGGAAGACCGGTACATGCGGGAGTAGAATCCGACAAGGTGCTCATCACCAATCTCTTAAGCTACCCGCAGCCCATCATCAGATACGAGCTGGGAGACAAGGTCATATTGCACGAAGAAGGATGTCTGTGCGGCAATCCTTCACCATGGATAGAAATGGCCGGCAGAAGCCTTGACAGCATAAGATTCGTTGAAGGAATGAAGGAAGTCATTGTCCCTGTAACGGAGTTTGAGAATGTACTCCGGGGCGAGCCGTCGATCAAGCGTTATCAGATAATCGTATATGCAGGCAACCGTTTTGCCCTGCGCTTATCGGGAGGAAAGGGTGCCGATAAGACGATGGCATTCTTCAAGGCGGAGAAGCTTCTGAGAGCTTATCTCAAGGGCATCGGGATCGTATCTCCGATGATCACACTTGATAAGGAAGATCCCGGACCGGATCCGAAGTCCGGTAAGTATAAAAAGATAATAGTCGAATAGTTCATTTGTTTATTAGTTTTGGCAGAACAGAAAAGGCAGGGCACACAGAACGCCCTGCCTTTTATATTCAATATTCCATAATGTCAGCATTATCTGAACTTGGGTCCCAGATGCTCATAGGGAACCACTATATCCTGGAAGCCTCCTGCATAAGACGTTAACAGATAAGGCGGATAAAAGAAGTCTATACCGTCTTCCTCGATTATGAAATCCAGGCAGTCATATCCGCCCGACATCTTAACCGACTCTTCATAATCGTCCCAGTATGACTCCCCGATATCGTTCATATGCTTGGTCGCATACTCAACAAGGAGTTCATCAAGTTCCTCTTCGCTCACGGTTATCAGATCCTTGAGTTCCAGTCTCTCACCTGTGTTAAGATCAAACACATAGGATATCCTGTAGGGCATTCCATGCGCTCCGCCGTAATAGTCATATCCTTCCTGGATGATATTGATGATCTTACCGTCATTATATGATATATAACTGAACGCGGAAGTGAACTCATAGGGGATAAAGTACTCTCCGTCACTCTCCTCATACCACTGGAGGCATTCTTCATAGGAATCGTCGATCAGTCCCAAAACTCCCTCTCCCTGCTCCATCAGTGTCTTATTGATCTTGTCTGCTCCGGGATACTTATCACTTAACTGCATCACGGATGCGCTTGCCGAGAGAAGCACCTTACCGTCGTATTCCTTCGAGTCTTCCATGTACTTAAGCGTTCCCACCTCCGCGATACCCGGATCATAGAACTCCTTAAGAATGACATCCGTGTCACCTGAAGCGATATCAACTCCGACATAGGAAAGCTTATATCCCTTATTGAGAACAGTATAGAGCTTTCCGTCCGTATAATCGCATACATAACCCCACTCAGATACGCCGGGCAGTTCACTTCCGTCAGCCTTAAATGTATATAAGGGTGTCACCTCTCCGGTTGCGATATCACACTTAAGATAGGAATAATCCTTACCGGGCTTGGAGCCTTCGGGATCGCAGTAATATATGTATTCGTCATCCATGGAGAATACTCTTAAGTTGCTGCTGCCGTATATGAGCTTCTTATACTTTTCAGTACTGAGATCCAGCACGCCGTAATCATATCCGGGATCATTTGACGATGTATTATAGTGATACATAAGAAGCTTATCGCCATACAGCGATACAGCATACTGATCCTTGTACTCAGTGGATTCGCCTGTTGCCGCATCTCTTACCACAAGTGTACTGTATCCCTTGGATAATATCTCCTTGCCGCTCTCTGAAGCCGTGATACCCGGGAAGATAAACTTATGTCCGTTATATTCTATGTTGGGCATTGTATATTCTTCCGTATCATAGTCATAGCCCTTAAGAGTCGATGCTTCTATGACCTCGGCCGAATCGACGGTCTCATCAAGCTTAAGACATTCCGGATACTCGGCATTCGAATATGCAAGATACAGGACCCCGTCCTTATATGCCAGATCCTGGTCATATGAGTTCACGCCCTTAAGTTCGAAGATACTCTTCTGCCCCTTGCCGTCCAGTCCGATCTTGTAGACATGTATCTTGTTAAGCCAGTTACCTTCTTCATCATTGTAGTATTCGGAACGTGTGAAATATATGCGGTCTCCGAGCACAAGTCCAGTACCCGAAGAGAAAATGGACATCTCAGAGTCCGCGTATTCGTCAGCCTTCTTCATATCCTTCCAAAGGAGCTTGGACTTGCCTGAATCCCTGTCATAGGATATTATCCTGTCACTTGCAAAAACTATGGTCCTGCTTCCGACATTCCAGACATTGGATGATACCGCCATATCCGGGACAGTCAGTTCCTCCGGCGGCTCCTCTGCGGACTCATCCTCCGATGATCCTTCCTGCAACTCTTCCGTTTCATCCTCATCGTCATCATCTTCTTCATCATCTTCATCATCTTCATCTGCTTCTTCCTGTGCTGCCCACGGCAGAGCACAGCCAGTAAGATATGACATAGGTGTCACAATGAGTGCCATTGCAATAAGCGCAAAAAAGATGCGCCTTAATACCTCTCCGAGTCCTGATACACTCCTTATTTCACGAACGCCTTCGCTTATATTGTCTTTTCTCATTATCTCCTCCGTCTATACCGTATAATGAAGATCAGTACTTCATCACAAATTTCATTCCCCATGCCGCTATCCTGAAGAACGGATTCTCCATTCTCCTCTTAACATTCTTAAGTTCCTTACGGATCTCTATACCCTGAGGGCAGTGTCTCTCGCATGCCCCGCACTCTATGCACTTGGAGGCACAGGTCTTATCTCCTCTTAATGTGGTGCACATAAGATATTCCTTAAGTCCCACAAAGTAACTGTCCGTATGGGAATGATTGTATGCCGCAAAGCAGCCCGGTATATCTACTCCCTGCGGACATGGCTGACAATAACCACAGCCTGTACAGCCAACACGTATCCCTTCATTGAATGCCACAAGCACTCTTCCGTACATCGCAAGCTCTTCTTCGGTAAGGCTTCCCGGTGTGGCATCGGATGCGATCCTCATATTCTCTTCAACCTGTGCCACGTCATTCATCCCGGACAGCACAACATTTATTTCCGGATGATTCCATATCCATCTCAGGCCCCATTCGGCAGGACTGCGCGAAGGACTCATGGCTTCAAATTCAGCCACGGCCTTCTTGGGCAGATTGTTGACCAGTCTGCCGCCCCTTAGAGGCTCCATGATGATGATGGGAATATCCTTGCTGTTCGCATATCTTATACCGTCTATTCCGGCCTGCGAATGCTCATCCACGTAGTTAAACTGTACCTGTGCAAACTCCCAGTCATAGGCATCTATAAGCTGCTTGAACTTAACCGTATTGCCATGGAATGAGAATCCAATATTGATGATCTGACCTGCTGCCTTCTTGTCTGCGATCCACTCCTCTATTCCCAGCGCCTTAAGTCTGTCAAACGACACGGGATCATTAAGCATATGTAATAGATAATAGTCTATATGGTCCGTCTTAAGGCGTGCGAGTTCTTCGTCAAAATATCTGTCAAAGTCCTCTGTTTTTTTAATATAATACTGCGGAAGCTTCGTAGCGATCCTGATCCTGTCCCTGCAATCATAAGTCTCAATGAACTTACCAAGGCACTCCTCACTGCCCGCATAGGTATAAGCGGTATCAAAATAATTGACACCGTTGTCAAGGGCAAGCTTCATCTCCCTGTTGGCCTTGTCCTGATCTATGGAATTGCCGTTCCTGGTAAACCTCATACAGCCGAAGCCCAGTACCGACAGTTCATCCCCGTTTTTCTGATTCTTTCTGTATTGCATATGTTCTCCCCGATACCGAAAACCTTACTGCTCGAATCCTTCTCCCATTATATTATCTGCCGCTGTCTCCACGATCTGCGTGATATCACCGGCTTCCGCATATTGGAATTCGGTCTGCACGGGAGCGGGCTTGATATTATGATAGAAGTTCGTATATGTAACCTGCATATACGGGATTATATAAATAAGTGACAGATAACCCACAAACGGTATGAGACACAACAGGAACCAGGGCAGGAAGGAGAGTTTAAGGATAAAGAACTCCCATCTGTGTCCCTGCATCATGCGCTTGCTCTCATCCACACACTGGGTAGAAGTAAGCTCAGGTCTCTCATTCATTACATATAAAGACATCGCATACTTGGATATGATGATCGAATACGGGATCATCAACGCCGCAATAATCAGGCCCGTGAGCAGGATAAATGTGAATACCAGGCCGATCACGGTATAGATCGCATCGCCGAGGCCGCTGCCAAGCTCAAATGCATCCCGGATCGCCTCTGAGAGCCTGTCAACCCTGGAACTGTCAGATGCAAATATGCCTATCATTATACCGACACAGACGATCGCACCGAAGTAGAAAGGGATCAACCAGAGCAGTTCAAATATCCTCTTAAGCCATACCGTACCTATGGACTTGCCGAATTTAGTCTTATAAGGCTCAAATACAGTCGATGCCGTGGGCACATCTCCATATGTCAGATTTAAGAGTACCTGAGATAAGCCGACACTTATCATCGGATAGACTAAGAACCAATATGCCAGCGAGATCGCATTGGCAAGATTGGAATACGAAGACAGTGCCATCGCATCGCCCTCCAAGTCTTCAAGCATATCTATCGACGAAGAGCTGAATGCATCAAACATATTCATCCACATGTCAGACAATCTGGGCAGCAAGACAAGGCTGAAACCCCTTGTACATATAAAAGTGATACCCCATACCAGCAAAAAGCATAAGAACAGGGCTCCGAACTTGCCCTTCATCTGCTCTCTCGCCTGACTCTTCAGTTCTGCAAATGTAATATTCATCTTGATTCTCCTGTATGTTTTATTTTTCTCATTATATACCCTATTAATATTACTATGATTCACTCCAAATCACAATTATAATTGCCTATTATAACAAATGATGGTATATTATTATGCAGTGAAACACCAATATACATTAAGATATGAGAGGAGAGTATTTATGGAATTCACAAGAGCAGAACTTAAGGAGCAGGCTAAGGCCCAGCTCAAAGGTAAAGTAGGTATTCTTTTAGTTTGTGCCATAGTTGCAGGTGTCATCCCGGCAGTAGTATCAGGTATCGGTTCAGCGCTGACTCAGAACGGTAGTGTAGCAGCAGGAACGATAATCTCTCTTGCCGGCTCATTGCTTCTTACAGCACCCCTTTCACTGGGACTTCTGATGGTATACCTCAATGTAACTTACGGTGAGGAGCCTCAGGTAGCAACTATCTTCGAGCCCTTCAAGAAGTGCTACGGCAAGGCAGTAGTTCTCTTCCTTCTGGTTGAGATCTTCGTTATGCTTTGGACATTACTCCTTATCATCCCCGGTATCATCATGGGCTTTGCTTATTCACAGGCATTCCTGATCTTAGCAGAGAATCCTGACATGTCACCCATGGAGTGCATCAAAGAGTCTAAGAGGATCATGAACGGTCGTAAGATGGATCTCTTCGTTCTTTACCTTTCATTCATCCCCTGGATGCTTCTTGTATGTATTACATTCGGTATCGCAAGCATCTATGTTGTACCTTATATGTCACTTACAATGATCAACTTCTACCACAGGATCAAGGAAGGCGGAGATCAGGTTGGTGATTACAACAACGCCGCTACAAGCGCTGTAACGAACATCATCGAGAACGCTGCAGATAAGGTAGAAGAAGTATCAGGCAATGTGGTTGATAAGGCTTCCGATTTTGTTGAAGATAAGATCGGCGGTTCTGACAACAATGCTGAGTAATTCAGGCTGATATAACAGTACCTGTTCTTACAAGGGTCGTCTTTATGACGGCCCTTTTTATGCTTGCGAATACCAAACATAAGTTCTATAATCATCTTATGAGATATATCTTTCACATCGATGTTAACAGCGCTTTCCTTGCATGGTCAGCGGTATACAGGATAAGAGAGCTCGGGGAGACAGACGACCTTCGCGATATCCCCTCAGTAGTGGGTGGCGATGAGGAGAGCCGTCACGGAATTGTACTGGCCAAGTCCGTTCCTGCCAAGAAGTACGGGATCGAGACAGCCGAACCTCTCGCATCAGCCAGGCGCAAGTGTCCTAACCTTACGATCGTTCCTTCGGATTTTCATACATACAAGAAGTACTCCAACGCATTTATCGGGCTTGTAAGCAGGTATACTGATGAGATCTATCAGTACAGCATCGATGAAGTATGGGCTGTATTTGACGGTTATGATGACATGTACGGAGATATCGTGGAGTTCGCCCATAAGCTCAAGGATGAGATCAGATATGAGCTCGGGTTTACTGTCAATATAGGTGTTTCCACGAAGTTCACTCTGGCCAAGATAGCCGGTGATTTTGAGAAGCCTGATAAGGTCCATACACTCTTTGAAGATGAGGTCCCTGACAAGCTCTGGCCCCTGCCTGTCAATGTCCTTCTGTATGTCGGCAAGAGCATGACGAAGGGCCTTCGTAACCTGGGGATCATAACAGTCAAGGACCTCGTGGATGCGGATCCCGATGTTATCTCAGCTAACCTTGGCAAGTTCGGCATATCGATGTGGGAGAGCGCCCGGGGTGCCGACCTTGACCCTTCAGGCTGGTATGACAGCGAGCAGAAGGGATACGGCAACAGTACCACCACTGCGGAGAATACCGAGGACTGGGAGACTGCAGGCCGGATACTCATGAAGCTTGCAGAGCATGTGGGCTCAAGACTCAGAAGAGACAAGGTTTATGCTTCCTGCATAAGTGTATCTGCCAGGTATTCCGACTTTGATCATATGAGCAGACAGATGACCCTGGATACTCCCACTGCCTCCACAGTCGATATATGTGAGTACGCCAAGCAACTCTTAGCCACATTCTGGGATGAGGACAGACCTATAAGACAGCTGGGGATCAGGACTACCAAGATCACCAGCGAGCGTTATGAGCAGTTATCTCTTTTTGACATGGACGGATATGATGAACACGGAGTGAAGGAAGAACGCATCTCCGTTCCCGAAGAAAAGAAGCTTAAGGCCGATAAGGCCATGGATGAACTGAGAGCAAAGCTGGGGAGGGATGCTGTTAAGCGCTGCAGCGAGATCAAGCCCGATGAACAACAGGGTGTGAATTCGTGACAGACTGCGATATGCAGCGGATGACCTTATTTCCGCAGCCTTCTCCTTGCTATGAATATGAAGCACATCAGATGAACCGTGAATGTAAGTCCCCATGAAATCGGATATGACATATAGAGACAGGCCGGGGTACGAACGGCTCTGAACACGGTAAATATCCAGACTATCCTGAACACGCAGGCACCCATAAGAGATACGATCATGGGCATGATGGAATATCCCATTCCCCTGAGCGTACCTACCATGACATCCATTATGCCGCACAGCGCATAGGTCAGCATGATTACCTGCATTCTCTTAAGGCCGTATTCTATGACATCATGCCCGGTAGTATACAGTGACAGGAGCGGTGCTCCGAAAACATATGATAATACGCCTAAGGCGACACCCGTCACGGATACACATATCAGACAGGTTATCAGTATCTTCTTGACGCGGCCATACTGCCTGGCGCCCATATTCTGACCGGTGAAGCTGATGGCAGTCTGATGGAATGCATTCATCGAATTGTATACAAATCCTTCAAGATTCATCGCCGCAGTATTACCCGCTACTGCTATCGCACCGAATGAATTGACCGATGACTGTATGAGCACGTTGGATATCGAGAATATCGAGCCCTGAAAGCCCGCCGGAAGTCCGACTCTGGCTATTCGCATAACCTTATCCCTGTACAGCCTTATCCCTCTGATATCAAGCCTTATGACGCTCTCGCTCTTAACCAGGACTCTGAGTACCATAAATGCGGATACAGCCTGAGATATGATCGTAGCCAGGGCAACTCCCTTAACTCCCATCTTAAATACCACGACAAAGATCACATTAAGGATAACGTTGATCACTCCGGCCAGCGTCAGATAATACAGCGGCCTCCTGGTATCTCCTACCGCTCTTAAGATAGCCGCGCCGAAGTTATAGAGCAGCATGACCGGCATCCCAAGGAAATATAACCTCAGGTAATCCACGGAATGAGGAAGGACCTCTGCCGGAGTACCCATGAGTTCAAGCATCGGAGGAGAAGCCACAAATCCTATAACACTCAGTATTACGCCGCATATAAGTGCCAGGGCAACTGATGTATGAACGGTCTCAGACACCTCATTGTTCATCTTCGCTCCGTAGAAATGCGCTATGACCACATTGGTGCCCACAGACAGCCCCAGGAATACGTTGATAAAGAGGTTGATGAGAGAACTCGTGGCACCTACTGCCGCAAGCGCAGTACTGCCCGCAAAACGGCCCGCGACTATCATATCCGCAGCATTGAACAGCAGCTGCAATATACCGGACGCTATAAGCGGGAGTGTGAATATCAGTATTTTATTGAGTATCGGACCGCTGCACAGGTCCATTTCATATCTCTTTTCAGCCATTTTGTCTTAAATGGGCGAGCCCACAGGCCCGCCCTCTAATATACATTGATATCCGTTCACATCACATCGATCACTTGCTCTCATGATATCCTGTCTCGGTATTGACTGACCAGATATTGCTCTTATCAGTCTTATCGGAGATGATATTGCTTACAGCCTCAAAAGAGGTGCACATTGAGTGATCGAGATTATTATATCTGTGCTGTCCGTTACGACCGACGCAGTACAGGTTATCTATCGAGCTTAAGTAGGCAACAAGCTCATCCATTCGCGCATATGTATCAAAGTATGCGGGATAAGCCTTCTTGACCTTCTCCTCATGATAATCGAGGACCTCGCTCCTGTCGGATATAAGACCGAGATTGATCATGTCGTTAATGGCAAAATCGGCAAACTCTTCTTCCGTCATATTCCACCATTTATCACCCTCATAGCAGAAGTATTCAAGACCGACCCATACGGTATTCTCTATATCACGGATCATGTAGGGAGACCAGTTGTTGTATATCTGGAAGCGCCCCATCTCTATTCCCTTATCATGGACATAAACCCAGTTATCGGGGATTATGTTGGCGATAGTCTTAAGCTTTGTCTTATTCTCAAGAAGCAGCTTCGGAACCAGGACACCCAGGGTGATATAGTCTCTGTAAGGAAGTCCGTCGGCGATCTCTCTCATATCATCAGGAACATCATTCATTCCTGCCACAAGATCCTTGACCGGCATAGAAGAAATTATGACATCACCGTCAAATACCTTCTCACCCTCGGGAGTTTCTACCTTAAGGCCCGTGATATGATCGTTCGCATCCTTGATGATACCCGTTACCTTGTGGTTCCTTAATATAGTTCCGCCCTTAGCGGTTATCTCTTCTGCCGTAACATCCCATAACTGTCCGGGACCAAGCTTGGGATACTTAAACTCCTCTATAAGGGATGTCTCCACTTCCCTGCCTTCCTTACCCGGTAATATCTTTCCGAAGATATCCTTGACGATCGCAGCAATGGAAAGTCCCTTAACTCTCTGAGAACCCCAGTCGGGTGCTATCACGGAAGGATGTCTGCCCCAGAGATTTTCTGTATAACGCTCAAAGAACATGCTGTACAACTTCTTACCGAAGCGATTGATATAGAAGTCCTCGAGACTCTTCTCAGGTCTCTTATGTATCACGCTGGCAAGATACGAAAAGCCCACCTGTATAGTTGTCCACAGGCCCATATTGGCTATGGTCTCAAACTTAAGAGAAATGGGATAATCAAAGAACCTGCGCTTGAAGAATATCCTGGATACTCTTCGTCTGGCAAGCATAGTCCTGTCTGTCGCATCAGGATCCGGACCGCCTGACTTAAGCGTCATATCAACTCCTAAGGTACGATAGTCAGAAGCGGGGCTTCCCTGAAGGGGCAGCATCTTCTCCCACCATTCATTGACTTCATCCACCTTGGAGAAGAATCTGTGTCCGCCCATATCCATGCGGTTACCCTTATACTCCACGGTCTTGGATATTCCGCCCATGTGCTCGGATTCTTCGAACACAACGACCTCAAAATCCTTACTTTTATCAAGCAATTCATATGCTGCTGTCAAACCTGCCGGGCCGGCGCCGATAACAAGCGCTTTCTTCATGGAAACATATACTCCTTATCTGAATGCATTAGATATATCCGGTCAGACCGGGATACAGTCATGACCACCATTACAGTTTATCACATATAACCCCTTAAAACAATAGAATCGGAGAGCCATAAAGGACTCTCCGATCCGTTACAAAGATCACTATATTCACTGAAATATCAGCCCTTAACAGCTCCTGCCGTAAGACCTTCGACGATCTGGTTGGCAAATGCCACATAAGCTACGATCGTCGGGATGATGGCGATCATGATAGCCGCAAACATCTGGCAGTAATTGGTGTGATAGGGACCAACGAACTTGGTAAGTGAAACAGGAAGTGTCTTCTTGGCTTCGTTGGAAATGAATACCATTGCCACCAACAGTTCGTTCCAGTTGGCCACGAATGACATAAGGCCTGTTACCATGAATCCTGTTTTTGCAAGAGGAAGCGCAACGGTTATGAACATCTTATATACCGAGCATCCGTCTATACATGCGGACTCAAACAGCTCGTTGGGGATTCCCTCAAAGAACCCGACCATAATGTATATGGTGATGGGAAGAGAGAATGTAATATACGGGATGATTATTCCTGTAAGCGTATTGCTCAAGCCCCATCTCGAGAACTGCACGAAGAGGGGTATGAGGATCGTATGGATCGGGATCATCATTCCTATCAGGAAATAATACATTGCGATCTTGGACAGCTTCCAGCGAAGCTTGGCTATCGCAAATGCTGCCATGGAACCGAATATCATCGATACGATAAGGGTTATCGAACAAACGATGAACGAGTTGAGCATCGCCGTGCCGAGGTGACCCTTGGTCCATGCGAATGAATAGTTGCCCCACTCAATGTGCTCCGGCATCGCCCAGGGCGAAAGCATAAGCGTGCTGTCATTCTTAAGGGACGTGATAACGACCCACAGGAGCGGAACGATATAGATTATTGCCAATAGGACAAGGAAAATATATATGAATGTCGAAACTACCTTGGCGTGTCTCTTTTCTTTACTGATTGTCATTGTACTTGCCATTTTCCCGCCCTCCTTACATATCATAGCTCTCGGTCTTCACAAACTTGTTGATGATGACCGTCATGAACAGACAGAGAACAAGGAGGATGACTCCTATTGCCGAACCGTATCCGAGCTTACTGAACTTGAAAGCCTGAGTGTACAGATGCGTAGCTATGACATCTGCCTTGTGGCTTAAGAAGCCCTCAGGGATCATGTTGTAGATAAGATCGAAGAACTTGAGCGAACCGATGGCATTAAGTGACATCGCTGTCGCAACCATGGGCTTGATAAGAGGAAGCGTTATGTGGAAGAAAGCCTGCCTCTTATTACAGCCGTCAATATATGAGGCCTCATAGATATCCGAGCTGATGCCCGAGATCTGAGCCATGTATAACATCATGGACTGTCCCACATACTGCCACAGGGCAACGAATGAGATGACCCATATAGGCAGGATGATGTATCCTTCGGTATTGAACAGCCATTCCGGTCCCATCGTACAGTCTTCTATCCAGCCGAGTGATGCCATCATCTGGTTGATACCGAGTCTCGGCATGAAGACGAACATCCACAAAAGACCTAAGGCTGCAGATGAAAGAACACAGGGAAGATAATAGATGTTCTTGAAAAGGTTACGTCCCTTCTTGATATTGGTAAGAAGTGCCGCAAGTATAAGTCCGAAAATAAGCTGTGTAACGATCGAGAACACCATAAAGAAGATAGAGTTCCTGAAGGCGATCGCCATTGTCTTATCCTTAGTCAGCAGCATCACATAGTTCTTGATGCCGATGTACTTAGGCTGGTAATTGATCTTGTAATTGCAGAGGCTGTAGTATATAGCCTTGCAGACGGGAATAAACAAAACCGCCGTGAACAGGATCAATGCCGGAGCGATAAAGATGATTATCGCCTTTTTGTTTCTCATTAGCTTGTCCATATGTAACCTCCCATTTATCAGCTCTTATATAAGAACCTTTGTCTGAGGCACCTGTATGCTGCAGATGCCTTAGACAAAGGTCAGCACCCGTTATAAGGGTGCTGGCCGATTGTTCATTCGTCAGGAAAATCCCGCAAGCGGAATCTTACCAAACGTTCATCTCATAGTAATCCTGGATAGGATCAAGAGCTGTTGCAGGATCCTCACCCTTGAAGATCTCAACGAAGCAGTTATCGAATGTAGAACCTGCCTCTGTATCTGCAAGAGACTCGTTGTAGAATCCGAATGTAGAAGATGCGTTCTTGAATACATCCATAACATACTTAAGCTCCGGAGGAGCAACGTTCTCATCATACTGAACATTTGTTACAGGGATCTTACCGCCTACTTCTGCTGTG
>JAEEGL010744210.1_pt1 | contig 18824 bp, 13 predicted proteins | sample 9134231 | NCBI WGS metagenome assembly JAEEGL01 (sample SAMN16246548, study PRJNA631951) | gut metagenome | biome: gut microbiome; feature: rumen; material: fiber-attached | host: Bos | place: Iran: Karaj | collected 2018-10 | reverse complement strand
TTTACAAAATTATAATATTATAATATTGACAAATACACATTTGATAATATTTACATATTATAACATTGTCACATTATCACATTATAATGTTATAAAGAGTGAATATGTGCTTTTGACAATCCTGTAATCTGATAAATCACATACTTTATAATGAAATACTGGCCACAAAACCAAGTGAATAACGCTGATAATTTCTGACTACGGAATGAAATTATTTGGTTTTTTCAGCGCCATTTTGAATAATTTGGGTTTTGAAGACGAAGGTCAAAAGCCCAAATTTAACCAGGACAAGGTGTGTATGTGTACCACACATACTTCCGGACGCTTCGCTGCGTGTATGTGTCGCACACATTGACACGCCCGGCACCTTGCTTTTCCGGGGGATTATCGATGCAAAAATCCCCGGAAAAGATACGCTCGGATCATTCGTCCGAGCGAGTTCCGCACCTCCGTAGTCGGTGCGTCCTGGCAGGGGCCTAGTTGAAAATTCACACACTTATTTGCAAAAACTGATTGCTCAAAGTATAGTGGTTTGGCACAAGCTGGGTGTATCTTTGCCTCCGCAAAGAACACCCAGTTTACGTATGACTACTATCGAAGACATCATCCGCATCGCCGTCGATGCCCATGACGGTATGAAGGACATGGTGGGAAACCCTGCCGTGGCGCACGTGCTGGCCGTGGGCCTGATGGGCAAGACCGTGAACGAGCAGAAAGCGGGCTTCCTGCACGATGTGGTGGAGGATTCCTCCATCACGATCAATGACCTCCGCGCCGAAGGTGTGGAAGAGGACGTCCTTGCCGCCGTGGACCTGCTCACCCATCGGCCGGGAATGTCCTACGAGGACTATGTGCAGAACATCGTCCTCTCCGGCAACCAGACGGCCATCCAGGTGAAGTTGAACGACCTTCACCACAATCTCCATCGTGCCGAGCTCGCCCTGGCCACCCTGGACACAAGCACCCTTGAACGGAAGGCCCTCCTCGACGAGATCCTGGCCATCGCCGCCATGCACGACCGGGCAGAGCGGTATATCCAGGGGGCGATTACACCGAGGCCATGATGAACGACGAAGAAAAGGCGAGGGCGTTCGTGGATGCCCAGCAATGGATATTCGCCAAGACGATGGCGGACATCCCGCATTTCTACTGCCTGAAGAAGAATTGCCAGGCTCCGGATGAGTTCGACTTTTTTGTGCAGTATCTGGTTGCCCACAACGTCCCGGGAACGTTCTATGGGAAGACGTATCGGTACCTCTTCCTGGACGATTGGAAGTACTGGATCATGGACGACAATCCTATGGATTGTGACTTGATAAACAGGGAGTTTCAGAAATAACGGCCCACCTAAGGGAATTGCCACGAAAAAAATGTAAATTTGTAGGATAACATTATAAGACAATGGCCTCCCAACTAGCAAAGAATAGTCCTTATAGCGCATCTTTCACCGCCGCCGCACTGATGCACGGTGAAATGAATGCGGTGCTCCCATATCTTCTCAAAGACTGCTCCAGCGAGACGGTCAAGATGATCGAGAATAGCGTAGAAATCCTTCCTATCAAGTCTGCGTCTGCTCGCGAACGTGTCACCCTTGAGATGGTAAAACGTTTCAAGTCCGTCCCCCTGTCTTTCTGGATGGATTACCAGACGTTTCCGGAATTGCAGCAGAAGTTGGCTCTTTTCTATGTCATTCTCAAGACATATCGCCTTCTCTATGAATTCCAACTTAACGTGGCAGTTAAACGGTATAATTCCGCCAACAATCATTTGGAGACCGATGATCTCTTCATGGAGTTCTATAACATTGCCTCCCGTGATCCCTTTGTGGATAGTTGGACGGAAAACACCAAACGCAAGGCGGTCCAGTCATACCTTGCAATGTTGCGCCAGGTCGGGCTTCTCAATGCCGAAACAGGAGCATTGCAACGCGTTGACATCTCTCAAGAAGCCTTCATTCCTTTCGTTCAACTTGGAGAACTCTGGTTCCTTCAGGCCTGTTTCATCCCTGCTTACGAAATAGAAACGATAAAGAGCCTTGCCCTATGAAAAGAATGTCCGTAGAGCAGCTTTACGCCAAGCTTTGCAGTGAGAAGTTCCAGGACCCCTCCAACGGAGACCTGTTCTACAACTTCTTCGTATACTTGTATCCGCCGGAGAAGGAGTACGAGATGCGCGAGCAGATTGCAGATATCAAGCAGAAGATCCTTCGCCCCACTAACAACATTGATGTGCTTACGCTGGACATCTATGAGGAGTTCTGCACGTATCTGAAAAGCCGTCCCTTCGGTGATGAATATGCCTCCCGCTTGGACTACTATACCAGCATCGAGGGAGAGCAGTCCGAGGCCGTAGAAGAATCTCTCGTTATCGAGGCCAACAGCAAACGATTCATGCAACATATCCACCGTCGCATCATGGAACATGTGAGCAAGGTGGATGAATACCGCCGTCCTTATGTCTTTCTTTACGGTATCGGAAACATGTATCCGTACCTGCGCACCAGCACGCTTCTCAACAAGTATGAGGAATTCAACGAGTCTTTCCGCTACAAAATTATCCTTTTCTATCCCGGAGAGCAGGAAGGTAATTCCTTCCGTCTGTTCTCCAAACTGGAAGACCATCATACTTACCGAGCTATTGTTTTGATGAATGAATAACGCCATGATACAGGAAAAAATCTACAAAAAGAGCATCGACCGCCCTCTGAACCCTGCAGTTTCCGTCGGAGACTACAAGCAGAAAACCATTGATGTTGAAATAGGCGAGTATGTTTTTACCGCTGAGATCATCAACGGTCTGTACTCACTTCTCAGTGCCATCCGCAACAAAGATGTCAGCCACAACGGCATTTGGATTAGTGGCTACTATGGATCCGGAAAGTCTCACTTTCTCAAGTATCTCAACTTCTGTATCGACAAGAGGTACCAGGATAAAGCTTTGGCCCGTTTGGACGAAGCAGTGGCGGCATTTGACCCGCTCCAGCATCCGGAGAGCAAGTCTCAGGTAGAGATTTCCGACATCCGCGACCTTGCCCAGTGGCTCAAGAACGCCCAGATTGACAGTATCCTCTTCAACATCGGTGCAAAGGTTGACGGAAATAAAGGAGATCGTTCCACATTCGCCAAGGCTCTTTGGGAAGAATTTAACGCTTTCCGAGGGTTCAACAAGTTCAACATTGCTCTTGCCCAGTATCTGGAGCGCCCTCTTGCGGAGCGCGGGAAGCTGGACGCATTCAAGGAAGCCTTGGAAGCGAAAGGATACGATTGGGAAGATGATGCCCAAACCCTCGCTGTCACGGCCTTGGGCAAGCTTATCGACATCGCCAAATCCGTGGAGCCTGACCTTTCATACGACTCCATTTATGAGAGTATCAAGAGCAAGGCCATTGCCCTCACTCCTGAGACTTTCTGTGCCGAAATTCGTCACTACCTTGCAGGAAAGGGAGACAACTACCGCCTCCTCTTCTTTGTTGATGAGGTCAGTCAGTTCATCGGGGACCGCAAGGAACTTTTGCTGCAGCTTCAGGAACTCGTTTCTGGACTCAGCCAGGCCTCCGAAGGCCGTGTGTGGGTAGGATGTACTGCCCAACAGGATCTCTCCGAACTGCTCTCCAGCCATCAAATCCTGGAAGCCGCTGACGAGTACGGCAAGATTATGGGCCGCTTCGAGAAGAAGGTTACCCTGCAGGGGACCAATACCGAATACATCACACAGAAGCGTATCTTAGACAAGGACGAAGATGCCGTCGTGGCCCTCGGAAAGCTCTACGAGGAGAAGAAGGACGCCATATCCGCACAGTTCAAACTTCCCACAGGATACAAGAGCTATTCTGGCAAGCAGGAGTTTATCGACTACTATCCTTTCATCCCGTACCAGTTCCAGCTCATCATGCAGGTCTTCGATGCCTTCGTGAAGCTCCAGTATGTGGATACCGAAGTCAAAGGTAATGAGCGTTCCGTGCTCAAAATCACTCACAAGACTGCTCAGGAGTCCAAGGAGGAGCCGGTTGGCAAGTTCATCTCTTTCGATAAGTTCTTCAGCTCCATGTTTGAAGCCGGTTTGAAGAATGCCGGCCTCAAAGCTATCCATAACGCCAACGCCATAGTCGAGACATACAAAGACAAGGCTTTTGGCCAGCGCGTGACTCGCATCCTCTTTATGCTCTGCAACCTTTCGGCTCCAGACCAGAAAATCTTCCCGGCCACCGTGGATAACATAGTCACGCTCTTGATGACCAACGTGGATGAGAATAAGCTCCAGCTTCGTAACAACACCGAAGCGGTCCTCAAATATCTTGAGGATAATAGCGTCGTTCGTGTAGAGCACAATCCCGGCTCCCCGGATGTTTATTTCTTCCTCTCCGAAGATGAGTCCGAGGTGGATCGCATCATCAAGGGGACGAAGGTAGATAATAACCGTATGGCCGAAGAGCTTCGCACCATCTTTTTCCGTCACCTTGGGAATCCTCAGCCCAAAGCAATCTACAACGGCAACAACTTCTCAGTCAGCTGGACCATCCAGGGCCGCATATGCCTTGGCACGAACAATGCCCAGCTTCCGGTGGAATTCCTCATCGATCGTGACGGTCGCACTCCGAATGAGATTGCTCTAAATAATGAGCACAAGAAGATGCTCCTTTTGGTTAATCAAGAATACGCACAAGACAGTCGCCTCCGTGATGATTTCTTCTGGTTCTGTCAAGTCCAAGAATACATCAGCCATGGCGCCACCAGTGAGCAGCGAGCAAAGACAAACGAAGAGTTTAAAAAGCGTGCGGCTGACCTATATGACAAGAGTATCTTACCGGGCTTCAAAAAATTGCTGGATAAGGTACCTGTAATCATTGGTCAGTCCCTCCTTTCCACTGGAGCCTTGGGTACCAAGACCGGCGCAGAGCGATATAATGAGGCCCTCCGCCAGCATTTCGAGCAGCTCTATTCTTCCTCCAAACTGGTTGCTGGTAGCGAAATACCCAAGACGCCGGATGAACTCAAATCCAAGATTCGTCGCCCCATACAGCCAAACGAATATGCCATAAAAGCACTTTCGCCGGCTGAGGAAGCTGTTGAAAACAAGCTCATCTGGAAAGGCCACGACTACACCCTCTCAGACCTTATCGCAGACTTCCAAGCCGTTCCTTACGGCTGGAACGAGGTGGCTACCATTTACATCGTCAATGAACTAGTCCGCAGGCATTTTCGTGCATACAAGTACAAGGGAGACCCTAATGTGGACCGAAACCGAGTGGCCGAAACCATTCTCAAAGAGCGAACAAGTTACGAGATCACTTCCGCCCAGAAGATTGACCCCGCACTAATTGAGGAGTTCCTTTCCAGCTGGAAAGATATCTTTGGCCAGGTAGGCACATCCTATTCTCACGACAGCTCCGAACTCTTCCACCAGTGCCGTGAAGCCGACGATTCACCTATCAATGCAATGGCGCGCCTGTACGGAGGTTATTCATCAGACCTGTCAAAATGCCGAGCTTTCTCTTTGGCGAAAGTCCTTGATGAAGCAGTCGCACTGATGAGTGACAAGTGGCATGCCGAGCACGATCCGGAGAAGTTCTTCAAGCTCATCATAGCCGACCGTCAGCTTGGCAAGGACACCATGGACAAGTGCAAGAAAGTCGTTGACTTCCACCACAACCAGAAGGACCTTTACAAACAGATTGTGGACTTTGTGAAAGACAACGAAGACAACTTCACCTACTTGTCTGGAGACTGTGCAGATGACATCACTTTCATCAAGAATATCCTTACTGACGAGTGGCCAGTGGACACAATGCCTTCCTATAAGAAGCGCATGAATATCCTCACCATGAAGATTAATGAGACCCGCACTGCACTCAAACAGGATATCGAGCAAGGATATGCCAGGGTCTACGAGGAATTGATTCACTTTGCAGAGGCTAACGGCGTTCCTATTGCCATTTTACCTTCCCAGAGCAGCCAGGTAGCCATTAAGACAGGTAGTAACGCCATTGCTGCTCTCAAGCTTAACTTAAGTGAGATTCCTGCCTTCCGCGAGCATTGGATGGGCAAGATTCTCGAAGCCAAGTCCGGCTCTGGTTCTGGATCCAAGAAGGTCAAAAAGGTTGGCACCAAGGCCATTTGTCAGACGCCTCACACTCTCAAAAGTGACGCGGATATTGACGCTTATGTATCTGCCATCCGCGCCAAACTCAAGGAGCAGCTCTCCGGCAATGACGAACTGGTAATCCTCTAATCCAATCAAAGCAGTTCCGATGAATACCTCACAGATAAAAAACTTCGCAATCCAATCCAGGAACATCCTTAAGACAGGTGTCATCCAGCGAATCCAGATACTTGGCTTCGACGCCAATGGCAATCTCACCAAGGGAGAGCCCACGCGCATTGACATCCAGGGAGGAGCAACCCTCTTTGCCGGGGAAATCTTTGACGGTTCCTTCTACGACCGTTGGATGAGTCTCCGCCGGCGTATCCAGGAGAAAGGGGTGAAGGAAGTCTATGAGGAAGCTGCCTATACCTGGTTCAACCGCCTGGTGGCCATCCGGATTATGATGAAGAATGGTTTCATCGACCCCGTGCTGGCCTATACCAACGAACAGACGCGTATTCCACGCATCGTGGCAGAGGCCCGTGCTGGACGCGTCGGCCAGATGTCACCTGCAGACAGGGAGAAACTCCGGGAACTGATGGGAGACGATGTCCGCATCAACGAACAGTTTGCCATTCTCATCGAGAACTTCTGCCACAACAACGCCGTTATCTTCAACTGCTTTGGCGGTATTGAGGAATACATCGCATTGCTACTGCCGGATAATATCCTGGCTCCTGGTGGATTCATTGACCTGCTGAACCATACTTCCTATATCACGGATGAGGACTACAAACAGTCTGAGCTTATTGGATGGCTCTATCAGTTCTACATCTCAGAGAAGAAGGATGAGGTTTTTGATGGCTTCAAGAAAGGTAAGAAGGCTGAGGCCGAGGATATCCCGGCTGCAACCCAGATCTTCACGCCCAACTGGATTGTGAAGTATATGGTCCAGAACACCATCGGACGTATCTATCTGGACAATAATCCATGGGCCACGGACATCAAGGATTCAATGAAATACTTGGTGGAACCTGCTGAACCCACTTCCAAGGATGCTATCCTCAAGCTGGAGAGTCTGGAGGATTACAAGCTACTGGACAATGCTTGCGGCTCCGGCCACATCCTGGTTGAGGCTTTCGGGTTATTCTACAAGATGTACCTTGAGGAGGGTTATTCCTCGCATAATGCTATTGAGAACATCCTGCGAAAGAATCTGTTGGGCATTGACCTGGATACTCGAGCCAAGCAGCTGGCCACCTTCGCACTCCAGATGACCGCCGCAAAGATTGACCCATCCTTCCTGGACTGCAAGGTGATGCCGCGCGTGCTGGATATGCCTGGGCATAATTTCTCTAAGCCCGTGTATGAGCTCCTGCAGGAATTCTATATGGGAGAAGATAAGACGGTGATGGAGGAGACGATGAAGGCATTCGAACTGCTGGAACAGGCCGATAATCTGGGCTCCATTATGAAGTTCGACCTGTCAGCCAAGACTAGGAGAGAGATGGCGTTGAGGTATAAGGAGTGGGAAGAAACCAATCCGGCTTTTGAAGTCTTACATTCCATGGCTCTTATTCTAACGCTATCTGATAAGTATGCGGCCGTTGTTAACAATCCGCCATACATGTCGAGTAGCAATATGAACCCTACGTTGTTATCATATTGTATCTCTCATTATATTGATGGCAAGGCAGATTTATTTTCTGTCTTTATGTTAGTGGGTATCGACCTTCTTTCCAAGAATGGCAAGCTGGGAATGATTAATATGCAGAGCTGGATGTTCCTTGGTTCATTCGAAGCATTGCGTGGCCATATTGTGGAGGATTACCAAATTGATAGTTTGTTGCATTTGGGACCCCATACATTTGATGAGTTAGGTGGTGAGGTCGTTCAGAACGTCGCATTTACCCTTACGAAAACTGAGCCCAAGGTATCCGGCTCTTATTTTCGTCTTGTTGAAGGTAGGAATTGCGCGGATAAGGAGAGAATGTATTTGGGTAAAGTTGGAATATATAAAGTTACGCAAAAAAATCAATTCGAGCAAATACCCGGGAATCCTATCGCTTATTGGGTAGGAAGGCAATTCCTCAAAATCTTCGCTGAAAACCGCCCGTTGTCGGCGGTTTGTAGGCCTACGCAGGGACTCGCAACCGCCGACAACGGGCGGTTCCTACGCTTTTGGTTCGAGCCTTCCTCGGGCCGTATAGGATTCGGCCATAAATCTTCGGAATCTGCTCGGAATTCTCATCTTAAGTGGTTTCCATATAACAAAGGAGGTAAATTCCGCAAGTGGTATGGTAATCAAGATTTTGTAGTGAATTGGGAGAATGATGGAGAGGATATTCGTAACTTCAAAGGCTCTGTAATCAGGAATCCTAAAACCTACTTTCGCCCTAGTCTAAGTTGGTCAAAGGTTTCAACGGGAACAATTGCCTTTAGATATTTCCCTGCAGGATTCATTTATGACGTTGCAGGTACGAGTGTGTTTTTTGATACAGAAAAGCAGCATATCTATTTCTCTGGTCTGCTTAATTCAAAGGTTATTGACCATATCCTCCGTGTTATCTCTCCGACTATTAATTTTGAAGTAGGACAAATTGCCACTCTTCCTGTAATAGAAAAGGATTTAGATGAGATAAACCCTTATGTGGAGACGTGTATCTCAATAGTTCGTTTAGACTGGGATGCTCATGAGACATCTTGGAACTTCAATGAGAACGAACTGATTCGCATCTACAAAGAAAATCACGGCGAGGGAGTCTTTATGGATGCCAATAGACTTGAAGACATCGCAAAGATGTACAAAGATTACTGGTCTGGCCAATTTAACCAACTACACGACAATGAGGAGAAACTGAACCGCCAATTCATCGATATCTACGGACTCCAGGATGAACTTACACCAGATGTGCCACTGGATGAGATAACCATCCTTCAGCAGGGTGAGATTTCGGTAGAGGAAGGGACGCTGGTATGGCACAATGATGTGCTGGCAAAGCAACTGCTTTCCTACGCCATCGGCTGTATGATGGGTCGCTATCGCCTGGACCGCCCGGGCCTGCACATTGCCTATCCCAATCCTGCCGCAGCAGACATTGAGGCCTACGACTTCCAGGGAGAGAAGTTTGAGATTGATGATGACGGCATCATCCCTCTCCTCAGCCGGGATTGTCCCTTCGACGACAACGCCTACAACCGCGTGGTCAAGTTCATCCGTCAGGTATTCGGTGAATCTTTCCTCAACGAGAACCTCAACTTTATTGAAGATGCCCTTGGGAAGACCATTGAAAACTACTTCGTCAAGGACTTCTGGAAGGACCACAAAAAGATGTACTCCAACAGGCCCATCTACTGGCTGTTCTCTTCCAAGAAGGGCGCATTCCAGTGCATGACCTATATGCACCGGATGAACCCTTACACCGCCGAGGTTGTACGTTCCAAATACTTGCTGCCGTACATTGATTTCCTCAAAAACAAGATTGCGGCAGATATGGAGCGGGCATCTTCACTCTCTACGGTGGAGCGCAAGAATCTTGATAAGATGCAGGCCGCCCTGGATGAGTGTCTGGAGTATGAGGAACTCCTCCACGATGTGGCAGATCGCCAGATCCGTTTCGACCTTGACGACGGCGTGGTAGTAAACTATGCCAAATTCGGCGATGTCCTAGCCAAAATCAAGTAACGCTATGATTCAAGACAAGATATACACTTATTTTGATGGGAACGACGGTCTCCGCGTCCTGTTCATCTTCGACCAGATGCTCCAGATAGAATCGGAACTGGATGGTTGCACCTGGAAGGAAGGCTACCGCTACGAGGTATTCGACGGCCGCTGGTTCTCCACCAAATACAAAATTGAGCACGACTGGAAAGATAACAAGGTAGTCCTGCTCTTCCCGAATATGATAGAGCCGTCTGGAGATACCACCAAAGACCATTTCCCGCTCTTTGGTGAGATGGCCGCCAACATGGTTTTCCACAACGAGAGCTACCAGGCCTTCATGCAACTCCGTGGCATTCCTACGACACAGGAGTATGCTACCTTTGTAAGCCAGCACATCGCAGAGCTCCAGCTTTCCAAGGTTGATAAAATTCTTGCGGAGTACTACGAGCCGGGGGTGCTCAGTAAAGATGTCCTGCAACGCGGTTTGCTTTCTTCTTACCTAGGGCAGGATAGGTTGCTTGCCTGGAGTGACATTCTCATCCGTAGCATCATCCTTTTTGGCCTGGATTCGGAGAAAAAGAAACGAGACTCTTTCTTACGTGCACTCATAAGCAGTCCGGACATCCTGGCGGTCCTTTCAGCTCGTTTCGAGTCTGTCCTTGGACGACCGCTCAATATCAACAACCAGAATCGCATCAAGGAGCCGGTGGAATCCTTTAAATATAACGCAATCACACAACACTTGGCGCCAGTATCTGCGGACGACTACAAGGCCTATAAGATTACCAGTGCCATTGCACTGCAGAGCCTCAACAACTTCATTCTGGCTTGCGTACAGCATCCGTTGAAGGATAAATTTGATGCGGCGGTCGATGTTTTGGGAGAAGCTATCAAGGAAGAGCAAATTGTCAAATGGTATGGTGCTGGGGCAAACTTCGCTTTGGTGACGGAAAGCCTTAGTAATCCTATGCTTGAAGCGCTCGTCCCCGGGATTGTCATGGATCCTGAATCCAATAACGAGCGCCTGCGCAACCTCTCGCTCAAGTTGTCACCAGAGGCTCCGGTACAAAGCGTCATCAGTTTCCTCATTCAGGCCTGTATACTTTATGAGCGCCGCAAAGCCTTCGGAACTTTTAAGCTCAACTCCTGTAAGGATTACATCTTCCGTTATAAAAATGAATTCTGCTTCATTGATATGGCATATCGAAAGGCAGTGTTCGAATACCGGAAGATTCCCGCTACTTATCCCATCTACGAAAGAATAGCTACCTTTAAGAATGTCGTAGATTTGGATTATGCCAAGGCGGTCAATGAATTCAATATAGAGTGGATGAAGTGTGTCCGCGAACAAGGGGGCAAACTCAATGATATTACCGGCATCCTTCACCAGCAGGACTTTTACAAAAACCACATCGGTTCTTCAGCCACCAAAGTAGCTGTGGTTATAAGCGACGCTCTTCGTTATGAGGTGGCCGTCCAGTTAATGCAGGAATTCTCCGAAAAAAAGCATGCCGCGACGCTCGATATAGCGCTGGCCATGCTTCCAACAGAGACGAAGTATTGCAAGGATGCTCTCCTTCCGCATTCTGACCTTCGGCTTCAGGGAGATACCATGTTCGTTGGGGGCGGTATCATAGCAGGTCTGAAAGACCGGGACGCTCAACTCAAGAAGTATCATCCTGATGGCGTCTGTATCAACTACTCTGATGTCAAGAAAAACGTGATGGATAATCGTGAGACCCTTCGTAAACCAGTGGTTTACATCTATCACGACACTATTGATTCCATCAGCCATGACCACCCAGAGAAAACGGCACAGGCATGCGAGGATGCAGTAGATGAACTCAAGGACTTCATCGCACAGTTGCACGCAACCTACAATTTTACCAACGTTGTTCTCACGGCAGACCACGGCTTCCTTTATAACGATGTCACATTCAACGACACCAACAAGCACAAGGTTCCCGAAGATAGTCTTGAACTAAAATCTCGCTATTACCTTACGGAGAATAGCGAGCCTACTTCCTCGGGTTCAATAGGTATAACAAAACTCAAATTAGAAGATGTCTCAGGCATGAATCATCCGGACGGAGTTTATGTTGCCGTCCCGGATGGTTCAAATCGTTTCTTCGCCCCTGGAGGCGGCTATGAATTCGCCCATGGAGGAGCAACGCTGCAGGAACTCATCGTCCCGGTCTTGTTCAGTTACCGGAAGAAAGTGGAGACAAAACAGAAGGTGGATATGAGTTTGATGGACACCAAACTGGATATCGTTTCCAGCCATCTTTCCTTCAAGGTCATTCAACTGCAGGCAGTATCTTCAGACCGTCAGGAGCGCAAGATTGCTTGCGGAATCTACCAAGATAATGATCTTGTTTCCAACGAAAAGACACTCACACTCTCCAGTACAGATGATGTTAACTTCAATAACCGCATCATCCGCATCGACCTTTTATTAGAGAAACCGGTCACGCAACCCGTCCTGGAACTTCGCATTTTTGATGTGGATGATCGAATCAACCCGTTGCTGAAGATGCCAGTCAATAACCGAACACTCATCGACCAAGACTTCTAACCGATATGACATTACAGGAAAAGATTCTCGACTCGTTCACCGGCAAGGTCGTCCGTAAGGACCTCGCCTTCCTCGTCAAGGGCAACCTCCCCGTGCCGACGTACGTCCTTGAATACCTCCTCGGCCAGTACTGCGCCACCGATGACGAGCAGATCATCGAGGAGGGGCTGGAGAAGGTCAAGTCCGTCATACGCAACAATTACATCAACCGCGCGGAGTCGGAGGAAATCAAAGGCAAGATCCGTGAGAACGGTCGGTTCCGCATCATCGATAAGGTGACGGCCGTCCTGAACGACCGCAACGACGTCTACCAGGCGACATTCGCAAACCTTGCCCTCACAAATGTCCCAGTGAGTGATGAGATCGTCACGCGGAACCCCAAGCTCCTCTCCGGAAACGGCGTCTGGAGCATCGTCACCATCGCCTACCAGCCCGGTGACGAGGTTCGGCAGCGCTGGCTCATCGAGTCGCTGAAGCCCATCCAGATCTCGAACGTCGACGTCCATGACTACATCGACCAGCGGAAGAAGTTCACGACTGACGAATGGATCGACTTCCTAGTTCATACCGTCGGCCTGAACCCTGACAAGCTGAACCGCCGGGAGAAGTTCATCGTCCTATCCCGCCTGCTGCCGTTCGTGGAGAACAACTTCAATTTCATGGAGCTCGGCCCGAAGGGCACCGGCAAGTCCCACGTCTTCCAGGAGCTCTCGCCGTACGGCGTGCTGGTGAGCGGCGGCGACGTCACGTCCGCCCGCCTGTTCGTGAAGATGTCCGGCAACAAGGAGATTCTCGGCCTCGTCGGCTACTGGGACACCGTGGCCTGGGACGAGTTCGAGCAGCAGAAGGGCAAGTCCGTGGACCCGGTGCTCATCGACACGATGCAGAACTACCTTGCCAACAAGTCGTTCAACCGCGGCAAGGCCACCCACGAGGCGTCCGCCTCGATGTCGTTCGTGGGCAACACCAAGCACACGGTGGAGTACATGCTGAAGAACAGCCATCTCTTCGAGTCCATCCCGACGGCGTTCATCAAGGGCGCCTTCCTGGACCGTATCCACCTGTACAATCCGGGCTGGGAGATCAAGATGCTCAAGAAGGATTCCTTCAGCAAGGGCTACGGACTCATCACCGACTACATCTCGGCCATCCTGCACGAACTGCGGAACAAGGACTTCTCCACCGAGCTACCCAAGTTCGCGAAGTTCAGCGGCACTCTTTCCGAACGCGACCACCTTGCCATCCGGAAGACTTTCTCCGGCATGGTGAAGCTCCTTTATCCCGACGGGGTGTTCACCAAGGAGGAGGCCTTCGAAATCATCAACTTCGCCGCCGAAGGCCGCAAGCGAGTGAAGGACCAGCTCTACATCATCGACGAGACATTCCGGGCCGAGCCCGCCTTCTTCGAGTACGAGGATCTGACGAAGCACGCGAAGGTCCTGGTTAAGACCCTCGAGCAGCTGGACTACGGGAAGGAAGACTACCGTCCGGCGGAGCCGACACCCCTTCCCGAGGAGGCCGTTCCTGAGCCGAAGCGTCTGGACCGGGAGCAGGTGGCGACGCCCGCGCCGGCGCCGGTCGAGGAACTCCCGAGCACCGTCAAGGAAATCCGGATGAACCAGCGGGGTGTCTCCTACTCGAAGCTGTTCGGTCCGTACCTCCGGACGGCACGTCGCGTGGAACTCACCGACCCGTTCATCCGCCAGCCTTATCAGATAGACAACCTCGTCGAGTTCATCAACACTGTCCGCCAGAGCGCCGAGGAGAAGGAGGGGCTGGAGATCCACTTGTCGACGTCCAACGACGACGAACACCGTCCCGACGTCATTGATATCTTTGATGCCATCACGGACGACCTCGCCCCGCGCGGGATAGAGTTCACCTACGACTTCGAAGCGGATCACGACCGGTTCATCCACCTGGACAATGGGTGGAAGATCATTCTCGGCCGAGGCCTTGACATCTTCGACAAGGTGGAGCGTTTCTCCATCGACCGCATCAGCCAGGAGGAGCGCCGGTGCAAGGCCTGCAGCATCAGTTTCGTGAGGGCTGAGGACGAATCGGAGGGAACTGGTTCTCTTTAGCTTCGGCGGGGCCGCTCCAACCCCGGAAGGTCTCGCCGAATTCCGCCGCAAATTCCCTGACTGTCCACAACCAGAGCCTCTGGATAGGCTTAGCCTGCCTTTGAAACGGGAGTATGCTGAGGCCATCGTTGCCGGCAGCAAGACCGTCGAGTATCGCGAGTTCAAGCCGCATTATAGCCGACGGATCCTGGATAAGAATGTCCTCGCGTGGAGTGACGAGAACGATGCTAGGCTTTCCGATGGAGACATCGCGTATGTCGATCCGATACGACAGGTGCAATCTATCCATTTCTATGACTATAATGGAAAGTGGTATTTGGACGTCTCGGTGAAGGAAACAGGCCTGGTGTCGTACACGGAGGACGACGTGCGTTACCTGAATGAACTGGGTTCGCACGAGATGGATGAGGGCTTGGAGTATTTCTCTGCTCACGGCACTCCGGAGAATGAGCGTCCAGTCTATTTCTATTTTGCGATTGAAGGTATTATCTCATCGAATCTATGACCTGTTTGGGAATATCTGATATTATCGCCCTAGCTGGTGTCATCATTGCAATCATTACGCTGATTGTCACGGTCCGGATTGCGAGAATGATTCCGCAGAAGGACAAGCTTAGCCACAGGAAACATATCCGTGAGGTGGTCCGGAAACTGACCCGGGAAATGGAGTCGGGCCGGAATCATATGTGTAAAATAATCGACATCGATCGTTTCGAAAACTTGTATCCCGACAACTTCAACAGTCACAACCGACAATCTCATTTCAAGGCCGAGTTGGACGGAAACGACATCCACGGTGTAATCTTCATTGATTCCAACATCGGCATCAAGAAGGACAAAGAAGGGCGCTTCGTTGCTTGCTATGATGACAGTTATACGGATAAAGCTGCGGCTGGTGGGATGATTCCATATGAATGGATTATTGACATAGACGAATCCGGCGACGAAACGGATTCGTCGGCTATTTTTTACTGTCGGTTTGGAAAGAAAAGACTTAAGATAGGTCAATACTTCGTCAAGGACGAGGATGTCCAATTGAAGAGACGTTTCGGCATATACCAGTGCAGAAGTCCTTTTAAATCAAGGTGTTTCTTTTTCCTGGACAAGGCCACGAATAAGGTTCAGCAACATATCCAAATCAAGGTTGGAAAGGTTCGCCGGTAAAGAAATATGGATGTCGAGCAAATTCTAGCAAGAGAGGCTATTCTCAATACCTCCTGTAACCTCCTTATTGTTGGTAAGGCGGGTACGGGAAAGACAACTTTTCTGCGAGATATCGTCCAGCGTTGTAAGAAGAGACTGGCGGTTGTCGCTCCTTCAGGGATATCCGCCATCGAGGCGAAGGGACAGACGATCCATTCCTTCTTCGGATTCACGACAGCCGCTTTTGCGCCGGGTTCGAAGGATGGCAGCCTGCGTGGGCTCACTCCGGGGCAGCGTGAACTGATCAACCGGCTTGACCTTCTCATCATCGACGAGATCTCGATGGTCAGGGCTGACCTGTTGGATCACATTGATACCCGGTTCCGCACGATCAGGCATATCGACAAGCCCTTTGGGGGTGTCCAGGTTGTGATGATTGGAGACCTAAAGCAGCTTCCTCCAGTCATCGATGATAAGGACGAAGAGATTATCAGCAAGTTCTACAAGACCGGCTATTTCTTCGAGAGTTATGCTCTCAAGAATTGCGATTATCTCTTCATTGAGTTCCAGACGGTCTACCGACAGGGAGACAAGGATTTCGTGGATCTGTTGAACAGGGTCCGAGACAACGTCGTCACTGACAAGGATATCACCACTCTCAATAAACGCTTCAAGAAAGTTTGCAACGATGACTACGTACACCTTGTGACGCACAGGAGGCAGGCATACGCCATCAACCTTTCGAGGATGGAAGCACTATCGGGTAAGTCATATACTTTCCACGGGTCCAAAGACGGCTATTTCAACTACCATGATTACCCGGCCCCGAGCCATTTGACACTCAAGAAAGGAGCAAAGGTCATGTTCGTTAAGAACAATGATCCGGAAGGGTATGTGAACGGAACCTTCGGCATTGTCGAGGCGGTAAACGACACGACCATCAAGGTGCGGACCGAGAAGGAGAAACGTCTGGTCACGGTTGACCGTGTCCGGTGGAACTACGAGATCTCCGAGTTCAATTCGGTCACTGAGGAAGTCGAAAGTACCATTATCGGTTGGTACGAGCAGTATCCGTTGATGCCGGCATGGGCCATCACAGTCCATAAGAGCCAGGGGCAGACATTCGACAATGTCATCCTTAATTTGCGAAAGTGTTTTGCTGAAGGCCAGGCTTATGTCGCCTTGAGCCGTTGCCGGTCTCTGGAAGGGATAGAACTGTCATCACTTATCTCCCGTGACGCCATTAAAATTGACAAGGTCGTTGACGAATACCTGGACGAGTTACGGTCTAAATGGTCAAGGCGGGCCGTGCAAGATGCAATCATTGAGGCTCAGAAAAACCCTGCTGAGCCGAAGTTGGTCTATGATAAGGATTGGGTGTATCAGAAACTTGACGAGTTCCGTCGTGAGCAGGCCCGGAAAGAGGACACCACTTGCAATATCATTCTGAACAAGAAAGAACTGTGGTATCTCTCGAACCGGGCTCCGAAAACCAAGAAAGAGATGGAGGCTCTGTATCCCAACGTCGCTCGGATCACTGTTACAGATTATGGTGACGAGATTCTGAAGATCATCAAGAAAGGCTACAAGAAGAAATAACAGATTCAGTATGGTGTCTGAACGAATCATATCCATAGCCCAGACGATCTACGACTACTTGAAGGCGAATCGTATCGGAGCACAGACGACCACGTCTGAAGCTTTGGCTGAGGCCTTCCCGGACTGTGTTCCAATCCAGTCGGAAGATGATCTGTGGGACATCGATGAGGCTCTCTATAAGATAGTGAAGAAAGAGCGCGAGTTTGTCCTCGACCCCGGAGAATACAGAGATACCGTGACTGGTTTGCCTTTCAACTGTCCCTTCTATTTCCGACCCCGTTACGCCAAAAGCCCTGCTTGGATAATCCGCATACCATACTTCAATAGCGGAGAGGAGTATTTCAAGTGGATACAAGATATCCCCGAGGAGTCAATTCCGGAAGCCTACGAAAGGTATTTCCGCGATGTGTATAATGCGACTGTACATAAGGGATATGAACGTCCCATCTCCATGCAGAAGATGATCAAAGCCTTGGAACGCTCCCAACGGACCGGGAAAATGATCGTCATAGCCCCTGATAAGGAGTTCCTTCCAGGAGGAACACGGGAAGGCCAGTGCGATGGATGGACCTATCATATCGAGTTCGTTTCGATGAAGGATTTCTTCTCGGCGGATTATGACGAACGAGTACAACTCGGTGTCAAGATGCCTCCGAAAGAGAAATGGGTTGAACGCCTGATCAAAGATCCGAACTACATGGATATTTATGACGAATAGATTGACACAACAATAATAGAAACAGCTAGTTATGGACTCCAATAAGTTTCTTCTTGTCTTGGTGCTTCTCCTTTGTGGAGCAACCGGTTATTTCGCATACAAGACATCCGAGGAGGTCAAGTCGCTCAAGGAGCAGCTGGTCGTTACCGAGAGCAAGGTTGATTCCCTCATAACTGCGACCGTGAAGATAGCCCAGTCTACCAAGACCGTCAACGCCAAGAAGCAGCCGAAATCATTCTGGGAAGAGCTGTTCTCCGCCCTGGAGGAGGACCAGAAAAAGACTGAAGCTCAAGCCAAGGCAAAGGCGGCCAGGGAAACCGTCACGGTCTCGTCCGCCTATCGTCTCGAGGATAGGTACGTCGTCGGCAAGGTGGAACTCCCAGAGTATCTCGGCTCCCAACCCGGGACGATCACTGTAAACATTACTGTCGATCATGTTGGCAGCGTGAAGAAAACCAGCGTGGCCGAAGGCGCCACGATCACGGATCCCGAAGTCATCGAGTCCGTTCGCAAGGCTGCCCTCAAGACGGATTTCAACTCGGATTTTGACGCTCCTCAGGCTGCCGAGGGCACGATAACATACACTTTCAAGAAGAAGTAATCCGGACAGCGACTCAATATGAAACCTTATCCATTGACAGAGGATGAGTCCTTGAATTTGTTAATGATGGGCCCCGTTAAGGCCGGATTTCCTTCTCCGGCTGAAGATGTTCGTGAGAAGCTCGATCTCGTGAAGCTTTTGGTTCAGCACAGTGCCTCTACCTTCTTCTTCCAGGTGGACGGGACCTCAATGGTGGACGTCGACATGGATGAGGGCGATTTAACAATCGTGGACCGAGCCGTCGAACCCTACAACGGCTGCAAGGCCGTTTGCTTCATCGACGGGGACTTTACCGTCAAGCGTGTCAATTTCCTCGAGAGCAGTGCAGTACTAATGCCCTGCAACGAACACAACAA
>JAEEGL017031630.1_pt1 | contig 18825 bp, 12 predicted proteins | sample 9134231 | NCBI WGS metagenome assembly JAEEGL01 (sample SAMN16246548, study PRJNA631951) | gut metagenome | biome: gut microbiome; feature: rumen; material: fiber-attached | host: Bos | place: Iran: Karaj | collected 2018-10 | reverse complement strand
CAAATCTTGAACTGATCACCGATTCGAGAGGATACCTAAATACGAGAGAACTGTCGATAGCTATAGCGGAGACGCTTGAGTATTATTCGTTATCAGGTATGGCGACGGGATATGAGGAGACGGGGGAGTGTGAGATCCCGGCACTTATCCTGACTGCCGCATATGAGCTCTTTGACACGGTCGTTTTTGACAAGCAGTGTAATGCATGCTATGTCAGGCTTTCGTCCAAACAGGATGACGGTGTTGTGAAGTTTAAGATGATCATTGAAGTTGATGCCGCGACAGCAGCCGGTGTGGATCCTGTTGATGAGATCTACAGGAAAAATCCGATAGATATAGGACTGCTCGAGATGATGGGCGTCACAGTCACGGTAAAGAATGAGGACGATACCACATACATAGAACTTAATGCTTCATACAGGCAGGGTGTGGATGTTCGCAGGATCCTCAGAATGGGTACGGGACGAAAGAGTGATATGACATATGGCCTGTCCGGGCTGATATACTGGCTTTCCGTTGAGGATGAGGCTCTCAGGATTAAGATGCGTATTCATGACGGAATGGGCAGATGCCTGCTCATGTCCAGGAGGTTTCTGACTCATCCGGAAGAAGTCGGTAGGGACGCGTTGTTTACCGAATGGAGCAGAGTGACGGCACAGGTTACCGGAAGTGACACGGGTGTCATATACGATCCCGAGAACATAAATACGGACCACATCGCATGTTTGCGTCAGGCAAAAGCCATGGGTATAGAAGTGTATATATCCGGTCAGCTTCCCAAGGAAGAAAAATGGGCGGATGCAGTGGATTCTGCCATTACAACGCATATTACCAATATACTGAAGCATACTGAGGATAGAAGGGCGATCATCAGGGTGATAGATAAGCCGGATTCGTACGTCATGACGTTTACGAACGACTCCGACTGTAACATAAAGACAGTAAGAATGACGGGAGGTCTTAAGAACCTCAAGAATCGTATCGAGAGATTGGGCGGTAAGGTCGAAGTATGTGCGTCGCCCAAGTTTGTTATCAGGTTATTGCTTCCAAAGGAGGCCGGACATGAGTGATAAGCGACCATACAGAGTGATCGTTGCAGATGATTTTATGATGACCAGGCAGGTATTTGAAAATGCAGTACTTGCATCAGAGGAATATGAACTGGCTGCTTCATATGACACCGCAGAACAGGCGGTGGAGCATATAAGAGGCAGATATGCGGATCTTGTGATCATGGACATAGTCATGAAAGACGGATCAAACGGTCTTGCTGCGGCAAAAAAGATCAAGGATATCAGACCGGAGACGAAGATCATCATGGTGACTTCCATGCCGGAGGTATCCTATATCGGTAGAGCCAAGGAGATAGGTGTTGAGAGCTTCTGGTATAAGGAAGTCCAGGAACAGCCGATACTGGAAGTTATGAAACGTACCATGGAAGGAGAATCCATATATCCCGAGAATGCACCGGTGATAGCCATAGGCAATTCCGTCAGTACCGAGTTCTCCGAAAGAGAGATAGAGGTATTAAGAGAACTTACCGCAGGCTGCTCCAATAAAGAGATAGGTGAAAAATTGGGTATGACAGAGCGCACTGTCAAAGGGCACATCGCCAACATGCTCTCAAAGACCGGGTTTCGTTCACGCCTCGAACTGGCAGTTAAGGCCAGAACCGGAGGATTTGTCATACCGGATTAAGTATTGTTACTGTTTATGATTAAATACGCGCATTGCGATATGTACTTTGGTACGTGTTGTATTGCGCGTTTTTGTTATATAGTAATAGGAAGTGTAACTATATTTTCACAGCATGTTAATACATAACAGAAGGGAAGATATCATGTCCTCAGATGACCATAACATTGTAAATACATCCGATGAGAGTGCAGCTGCAGAGGATAAGAAAAAGAAGAAAGTTATATTGCTTTCGATCATAGCTTTTCTGCTCGTTGCAGCGGTTACTGCCGGAATTCTGATATATCGTGACAGGATCACCGCCATAAGCATACGTCTTCAGCGCATGGTGGGAACGGTCAATCTTTATGATCCCAAGGGAAAAGAGAGAACGCTCATAGAAGATATGAGACTCAACTCCGGACATAAGCTCACAACAGGCGGAGCCAGTCTGGTAACGATGTCTTTGGATGATACCAAGCTCATAACACTTGAAGAGACCAGTGTAGGCCGGATCAAAAAATCCGGCAAGAAGCTTGCATTTGATCTTTTAGAGGGCAATCTTTATTTCAATGTCAATAAAAAACTTGATGAGAACGCTTCGTTCGATATCTATACATCCACTATGGCCATAGGTATCAGGGGAACGTCTGCATTTGTCGGTGTGGACGGTACCGGTCATGAGACCCTTATGGTGACGGATGGCGAGGTCAAAGTGGTCGCTACCAATCCGGTGACAGGTGAGACAACCGAAGCCATCGTGCCTGCAGGTATGAAGATCACTATCTTCCTTGATGAAGAGGCAGAGGGTGATGCCACGATATCTTTTATCATGGAGCCATTTAAGGAAGAAGATCTGCCGGCTATGGCTCTTGACACCATCCAGAAGGATGAGGAACTCAGAAAGCGTGTCATCAAGGAGACAGGTTTTTCCAATGAAAAGCTTTTGGCGCTGGCCAAACTCAATACTGTAGAGGGTACTTCCATGTATGGCAAGGCTGCCGACGATCTGTACCTGGCCGGTATAGAAGACGCGATACCTTTTATGGGTCAACGTTCGGAGTGCATGATAATTGCCGCCAATGATGCTGTTGATATAGCAGGTGATGATCTTGACCTTGAGGTTGCGATCATAAAAGGCTTGGGCGGTACCGTGGATGTTGTGGCTGACAATGATGATCTTGACAAAGAGCAGAAGATAACGATCATCCATAAAGCGTCAGAGATAATTGAGGAAGTGATACTTAAGGTCAAGGACAGTGATCTGTCTGACGATGAAGTGATACATGTAACGGATATCGTGTCTGATACGATCAAGGTGGTTGTGGAAGAACTTATCGGCGGCAATCTGACCATATATGAGATAGGTGATGTGATCGACACGATTGGTGATGTGATTGGCGACACTATAGACAGTGTTACGGATAACGGCACTGCCGGCGGTGCAGATCCGGATACGGATATTATCGCCGATACTATCGCTGCAATAGAGAATAAGACTGAGGACATCAAAGATACGGTGTCTGATGAGATGGATAAGGGTTCCGATGGTGAGGAAACCGTAGAGGCTTTAGTTTTTGCACCTTCTGATGATGAAAAAGATGGGGCTTCTGAGTCTGTGGACAGCCCTAAGCCTATAAAGAAGTCTGAGGCGAACACTGAGGGCATGCCGAACGATCGTACCGTTGCGGCTAATGAACCTGCGGCTCCTGCAAAGATTGCGGACAGACCTGCTCCGACCACAGATAATACTGCACCCGCGCCTTTAGACAGTTCACCGACATCCGGCAGCGGCGGTTCAGGTTCTTCAGGTGGTGATAGCGGTTCTACAGGCGGTTCCGGCCCGGAGAGTTCCGGAAGTACAGAAGGCGGTTCAACTTCAGGGGGCTCCGGCGTCATTCCCACTATAGTAAAATATCTGGTTTCATTCTTTGCTTCAGATGATGATTATACTGCAGGTACTGTGTTGTCGAGTGCAGAAGTTGAATCCGGCAGCAGGCCGACTGCACCAACAGCTTCAAAGACTGCTACAGCCCAGAACAGCTTTACGTTCAGGGCATGGAAAGCATATGTTTTGCATGGTGGTATATATGAGGCGATGACGACTGAATATGCGCAGGATGCGCTTCCAGCCATAGATGCAGCCATGAAGTTTGTGGCTCAGTATGATATGTCAGCGCGCACATACGAAGTGGTTCTTAATACTGATGGCGGTACCATAGATTCAGGTAATATTACATCATATACATGTGGTACTGCGGTCAGTCTTCCGACAAGTGTTACCAAAGCCACAGACACCATGTATTCATATCGCTTCCTCGGATGGTTTACAGAGGCTACGTCGGGCAGTGAGGTAAGGACTATAGAGACAACGGCTACAGGCCGTAAGGAGTTCTTTGCCCGTTATGAAAAGACTCCCGTGGAATACACTGTGACTGTGAGCGGCGCAGGAACAGTGACAGGTGGTTCTGTATCCGTAGTTAATTCTACAGGAACTTCTCTTGTGGGCGGTGCCACACCCGGTACTGCAAAGTATGGTACGACCGTGACCATTCAGGCTACACCGACGACAAGCTATGCAATAGCTACATATACCGTGACCGTAACCGATGCATCCGGTGCAACCGTTACGGCTACGCAGGATGCAACCGATACAGGCAAGTATACGTTCGTTATGCCGGATAAGGCAGTGACCGTGGCTGTTACGGCAACATTTGGTAAGGCAGTGACTGGGGTGACGCTGAATAGCAGCAAGAGAAGTCTTGATCCGGGAGATTATTACGATCTTATTGCAACTGTTTTGCCTGCAGATGCAACCGATAAGCGCGTTGAATGGTCAAGCAGTGATCTCTCTATAGCAACTGTTGAGACAATTCCTTCACAGAATGGTGAGATAATTGCCAGAGTTAGGGGCGTTGCATCCGGAGATGTAACAATAACTGCTACTACGGTAGATGGATCAAAGATAGCGGAGTGCGCGATAAAAGTACTAAATCCTTCGTACCCTACGGTTGATAGAGCTAAACTATGGGATAAGTTGATGAATGGAAATGATCATATTACTGCCACTTCTTTTCAGCGTGCTGTAACCATAGCAGATAATAAGAGAGTATCCGGTAATGAGATACAGGAAAGTGGATCGACAACGGATGCGAAGATATATGCCTGGAGAACAGGAGATGCGGTGTATTGGTATTGCGATAAGGATTATGTATATTTGCCTGCAAATTGCATTTTATTGTTTGGATATGTAGAAAGTGGAAATTATTATTATTCTCAATTACAGACGATAGATTTATCGGGGCTGAATACTCATAAAGTAACAGATATGAGAAGCATGTTTTATCATTGCAATAAGCTGACCTCTCTTGATGTGAGTGGACTGGATACATCCAACGTAACAAATATGAAGAGTATGTTTTATTATTGCAATCAACTGACTTCTCTTGATGTGAGTGGATTTGATACATCCAAAGTCGAAAATATGGCTTCGATGTTTGAAAGTTGTAATGCATTGCGGTCCGTGGATGTAAGCAACTTTAATACGTCAAGAGTAACTGATATGTCTAAAATGTTTAATGGCGGTTATGCCGGAGCAAGCCTAAATATATCAAAATTTGATACATCTCGAGTAACAAATATGAATGGTATGATTAGAAGTTGTGCTAATCTAGAGGTGGTGTATCTTGGTAATTTCGATACCTCAAGTGTAACAGATTTTTGTGAGACATTTTATCTTTGTCCAAGACTGAAGACTATTTATTCTGATGTTTCATGGGATACATCCTCATGTACTGTTTCAAGTAAGAGAGACAAAACATTTAATGGTTGTAACGCATTGGTAGGTGGCTTAGGTAGTGCTTATGGAATAGGATGGACTGTTGATTATGCACGAATTGATGGTGAGTCGGGTAATAAAGGATACTTTACTCCATATACCGGATATGGAGTGTCTATAGGAACCATGTCATATGGAACGGTTTCTGCAGACAGGACTCCGGCATATTATAATTCCGGAGATACGGTTACTCTTACTGTTACGCCGAATAGTAATTATGAATTGACGGCATTAACAATAACTAAGACATCCGGTGGAAATCTTTCGGGTATAACATATTCCGGAAATAATTATTACTTCACAATGCCGAATGAAAAGGTTATGGTTAATGCGGTTTTTGAGCGCAATAACTGGATTTCTTCATACAATGACCCAAATACTATCAGTACAGTATGGTTTGCCAATACCAATGATGCAGCCAAGATAACTCAAAACATGGATATTGCAGACACATTGACCATACCGTCCGGAAAGGTGCTTATTATCCCTACGGGAGTTGAGGTTACGTTCTCTGGAGGCTTGACTATATCTTCCGGTGCTACATTAAGTAACTACGGAACGATCAATAATACATCCACAATTACCAATAATGGTGTTATAAACAACTATAGCCCGCATACTCTCAATAACTACGGTACCATTATCAACAACGGTACTCTCGTAAACGGTGACGGCGGAGAGAATGACGGACGTCTTAATAACTTCGACGGAGCTGAGATCATCAACAATGGTGTGATCATCAATAATGAGGGCAGTGTGGTCAATAATGAAGGTGATATAGAAGGTAATGATATCGTCGGAGATGGTGAGATTAATGACGATACTGTAGTAGAGGCAGGACATGATGGCAGCATCTCAGGTAGCAGTAATTCTGCTATGATTAAAGAGATGGAAGCAGATGAAATGCATGATTCTGAGGAAAAGAGTGCGGAGTCTTCGGAAGATTCGACTGATTCGACTGATTCGAATGATACAACTGATGCAACACAGACCACGGAAGATCAGGCGGCACCACAGACCGTTGAAGGAACTGCACCAAGTACTGCCAATGCAACCACAGGATCAGATGAAGAGAACTCAGACGGTAAGACGGAATCTCCTGATGCGGATATCCCCGATGAACAGGAGGAGTCGGCTGAAACGTAAACATGTGCGCAGACATATGATATGAGAACGAAAAGCCCTTGGAATACAGATTCCAAGGGCTTAATTCATATCGTTATGTCGAATGGCTTATCTTAGGGGGCTTAATCGGTTATTCCTATTTCCTTATATAGTGATGCACGGGCAGCTTCGTCATTGACTGCTTTTTTAATATCATCAGTTCGGCCCTGAGTCAGCAGTATGCTTATCAGATCTGCCAGTTTCTTCTCTCCCTGAGCCATACCCTGAGCCATACCCTGAGCCATACCCTGAGCCATACCCTGAGCCATACCTTGAGCCACACCCTGAGCCATACCTTCAGACATGCCACGGGCTCTTCCTTCGGCTAATCCTTCGGCAATTGCATCATCACGTATGTTTTTCTTTAACTTCTTAAGATCAGGATGTGTGAGTAATGATCCGAGCACTTCGCTTCTGTGTGATAATAGAAAACTTCTCAAGGTATCCTCCTCTATACATTCTTCAATTGAAAGCTCTATAGCTTCCTTATACGTCATATGGCTATGATGCCTGGCAATTTTGTCTATTAATATGGAATAGCCATTAAGGGTCTGACATTTGTCCATGAGATCCTTGTTATGCCCGGCATTGATATTTAGCACACGTACCTTAAGTTCGGCGTCAGCTTTCACATCTTTACATGAAAAAGCATCTGACAACTTGAGCTCGTATTCGTCCGGTGCTTCCGTATCTCCATTATAGAATACCACACATTTTGGAGTTGGCAAAGATATGAGTTTTTCACCATACACAGACCTTGACTCGAGCTGTATGTACTTTTGATATTCCTGCGCAAGATATACGAGAAATCTTACGGGCATATTCGGATTGTATGTAGATTGATGCTCATAGAGGTTGATTGTTCCGTTTAACAGGTAAGCGACATCATTTTTTGCAGTGATATAGATTGAATTCTTAATGGTAACTACTTCAATTTCTCTGGGGTCGGTATAGTTTGAACTGTTCAGTGCATTATAGAGTTCGAGAAGAGCAACCTTATCATGACCGAACAGTTCGCAGAAGAAACTGTCCCGATATTTCTTCCCGTAGCGAATTCGTCTTGCAAAATCCGTCAGCGTATCCAATATGATGTTTTCTTTTTCCATAGATTCTCCATTCTGATAATTGAACGACATATTGACCGTTCTGTGTTCTACTGTGATTGGTGTAACAAAATTCTAAAATAGTCGGATATTCTGGGAATATCGGGCGTATGCCCACTGAAAATGTAAGAGCACTTAGTGCTTTATTAGATTACGACAATTATAACACGCAAAATGCAGATACGCAATAGCGTATAATTGGAAAATTATAAAATTATGGATAGTGACAGAACAGCTGAATACGGTAATAGAGAAGAGGCAGCGATTATTCGCTGCCTCTCTTTGTTATCTGTATCAGTGTATGAATTCAAATGATCTAAGCATTGCGTTGCCACCGCCTGAGAAGGTGATGTAGATATCATGCACTCCGTCGGGGAGATTAACGGGGAATTCGTAGCGTTCCCATACGTTGCAGTTTTCGGTCTTTTCGCTGTGGCCGAGTACGGGGCCGTCAATCTGATCTCTTACTAAAAAGATCCCGTCCATATATCCGCGGGCATAGACTGCCATGGCCTTCACTCCTTTACAGTCAAATGACTTAAAGCCGGCTGTCGTGGTATCACACATGTTCATGATATATCCGAGATTCTCATCGCCGTCGCGGCCTTCCTGTACGATCCTGGGCTGCTTCTCGCCGACATACATCTCCATATCCTCCTTAAAGAGGTTGCATGCTATGTATGCCGGATATTCGCCTTCACCCTTAAGAGGTCCGCCGTTAAGTCCGCATGAAGACATGGGCACCTGAGCGATCCGCCCGTCTGAGTCAAAGTGTATCTTCTCGGCGCAGCCCTGCCTTGAATACCATGTGCCGTTGGTCTGCCGGTGATAGAAGATATACCAGTCATCGCCTATCTGCACTATACTTCCGTGATTGTTGCCACCGTATGCTACCGGTCTGTCTGCATCCTTGTAATCACCTATGCCGACATCCACGTTGCTGACGATCACGCCACCATACTTAAATCCTTTATCAGGCTCCTTGCTCGTCGCATAGCACATCTCGTGCATCCAGGTAGAAGAGTATACGAAATAGTATGTGTCGCCTCTTTTCCTGATAGAGGGCGCCTCGAAAAATGTATGTCCCTCAAAGTCCGTACCTGCTCCGTATTCCACACCGGGCGCCACGAACACAGGCTCTTGTATGATCGTGAGCATATCCTTGTCAAGTACGGTACACATAGCTCCGTGTCTGCTCTTATCACCTCTGCCGCAGAATCCCGTATAGAGATATGTGACATCACCTTCGGTCAATACGCCGGGATCAAACTGGGGCTCATCGCCTTCGCGCTGTCCAAGCTTTGTACCGTCCTGATAGTGAACATAGCCGAGGAACTCATAGTGTCCTGCAGGCGTGTCACATACGGCCACGGATACTATCGGAAGATGATCAAGTACATAGTACAGATAATATCTTCCGTCGGGACCTACGGTCACATCCGGTGCGTATAGACACATCTTGCCGTCCGGATTGGCCGGGTCATCGGTTTTTTTGAATATCACACCTTCGTATCTCCAATTGCCGAGATCATCGATCGGTGCCGAATAGCACACATAGTCGCCGAGGCAGAATACATGTCCGTTATACAGATCGTGAGAGCCGTATACATAGACTCTGTCTCCGAATACATACGGTTCGCCGTCGGGTATATATTCCCATGAGGGAAGATAAGGGTTAAATGCCTGTTTTTTCATATTGTTCTCCTATTAAAGAAGCGGACTGCCTACCGGCAGTCCGCCTGATCTGTCTAATACTTCTAGTTCTTCTTAAGGTAATCATATATAGGATACTTGATATCGTATCCTTCGTTCTCTACCATTGCCTGAATGCCCTTATTGGTATTGATGTTGATGATAATGGGGGCATTGAGATTGACCGTCATCTGCGTGATGTCCGAAGGAATGGTCATGGTCACAAGTACCAGCGCATTATCTTCTGTAAGCGGGCCGACTGCCTTCTCGACTTCGGATGAGATCTGAGGTTCATATCCGGGCTTTACTGACAGAGCAGTTACAACCGGCATCATGAAAGCTGGCTCATCAAGCGATACTAAGAAGTTCAGTCCGGAAGGAGCGCTGTTCTCGCTGTCGAACATCAGGGTGAACTTCTTCAGATCCGGGAATCCAAGTATACCCTCGGGGAACTCAAGGATCTTATCGTCTGATACGTCAATCTTGCCAAATAGCTTAGTAATGTATTCCATAAGTAACCTCCATATATAATATTGCTTCCCTTAATAGTACTATTTTACCGCATATGTATGTACATATCAACGAAATCTTCCTATCAGATAGCATATTAAGAAGGCGACTGCATCAGTAGCCACGATCGTGGAACCTACCGGTGTGTCGCATACCATCGAAATATACATACCGATGAAGGCACATATGACTGAGAATATGGCAGAGAAAACAGTAACTCCCTTAAAGCTTTTGAAAAGCCTCATGGCAGACAGAGCGGGGAAGATCACGAGGGCAGATATGAGAAGCGAACCCACGAGATTCATCGCAAGCACTATGATCACTGCGATTATGACTGCCAACAGGAGATTGTAAAACCCTGTATTGACGCCGGTGGCCATGGCGAAGTTCTCATCAAAGGTCACCGCAAATATCTTGTTGTAAAAGAGTATAAACACCGCCGTTACGATCACGGACAGGATCGCACACAGCAACACTTCACCTTTAGTAAGGGTAAGGATGGACATCGAACCAAACAGTGTACTGCACACATCTCCCGTCAGATTTGATGAAGTGGGGAATATGTTCATGATCAGATAACCGAAGGCCATGGCGCCTACGGAGATCATCGCGATCGCAGCATCTCCCTTGATCTTGGTGTTCTGACCGGTACGAAGCAGCAGTATGGCGCATATTATCGTGACGGGCAGTACGAGTATCATCTCATTCGTGAGGTTGATCACCGTGGCTATTGCCATCGCACCGAATGCCACGTGGGATAAGCCGTCTCCGATAAAGGAAAAACGCTTAAGTACGAGAGTCACCCCGAGTAATGATGAACACAGGGAGATCAGTATTCCTACTATGATCGCATATCTCACGAAGGGATATGACATGTACATTAAAAAATCATTTATCAAAGTTAATCATTCCTTCCCGGCCATAAAGGTCCTGCCGGCTTTGCTGTGCAGGTATTCATCGGTAGTGCCGAAGAACAGTTCATCGCCTATGTGCAAAATATGTGACGCATATCTTATGGCCGCATCTATGTCGTGGGACACCATGATGATCGTGATCCCTTCTTTGTTCAGATCAGAGATCAGAGTATAGAGAGATGCGGTGACCTTGGGATCAAGGCCGGATACCGGCTCATCGAGCAGAAGTACTTTGCCCGTGGCACACAGTGCCCTTGCAAGCAGCACACGTTGCTGCTGTCCGCCCGAGAGGTCCTTATATGAGCGCAGGGCAAGATCTGAGATGCCCATTTTTTTCATATTGGCTTCAGCAAGTGCCTTCTCTTCTTTATTATAGAAGGGACGCATTCCGCAGGTAGCCTCACATCCTGAGAGGACGATCTCCTTTACGGTAGCGGGAAAATCTCTCTGAACCTCAGTCTGCTGCGGAAGATAGCCGATCTCATTGCGGGCCAGACCATCGCCGAACAATACCTGTCCGCTTACAGGTTCTGTAAGACCGAGCAATGTCTTCATGAGAGTGGTCTTACCTGAACCGTTTTCTCCGACTATGCACAGATAATCGCCCTTTTTGATCGAAAACTCTATATTCTTTTCTACTGCGATACCGTCATATCCGACGCTCAGTTCTTTTGCTTCTATATAAGCCATACCGGTCTCCGTTACAAAAAACGTGTCTGCAGGATAATGCCTGCTTTCTCAATATAATACCTTAACAGTTTTATTGCAACCATTTAAGAAACAGTTAAGAATTGTACAAGAGTCAGATTAAGATTTTTGACTTAAAGGGTGGTAAGTTATTATCGTGGACGGCCGGGAAGGCCGGATATGAGTGGAGAAGTAGATTAAGTTAAGCTGGAGGAAGAGATGAAAAAGTTATTGGAGAACAAGAAAAAAATCGCAATCATAAGCGGAATTCTGGTGGCTGTCATCGCCGTCGGAAGCATAGGGCTTAAGGCCAATGCAGCTATTAAGGTGGACTCATATGCTGCAACAAAAGGATCGATCTCCCGTACTACAGAGATCAACGGCAAGATCGTATCCAATCTGAAGAAGGATTATTATACGAAGATAGACGGAGTCGTAGGCACCGTACATGTCAAAAAGGGTGATGCGGTAAAAAAAGGAGATCTTTTGATATCATATGATAAAGATGATCTCGACTTAAGAATAAGCCTTAACGACTTGAGCGTTGAAGAGGCCGAAGAGAAGTTCAACGGCAAGACACAGGCAGCAGGCCGTGTGGCAGGTTTATACTCACAGGCATCTTCTGAGCTGGCAACACTTGAAGAACAGATTCTTATATATCAGTCAGCGATCGTATCGCTTGATGATCAGATAGCCAGAAAGAAAGCTGCTTTGGCAAGTGAGGGAGCCAATCTTCAGATCTCGCTTATAGAGTGTGACCCGGATGATTATGAGGAACTCTCAAAGCAGGTACAGAGAAATGCTTATGAGCAGGGATACAACAGAGAGCTTACTGAACTTGAAGAGACCAGAGCATGCTACAGCACCAACCTGGCAGACTGCAAGACAAAGCGTGCAGAGATGACCAGCCAGAAGAATTCTTCATATACCAGTATGATGACCAAGGGTGATAAGGCTGCACTTGAACTCGACAAGGAGATGAGCGATATCAAAGCTGAGGACAAGGCCAAGGACCTCGCTGAGGCAGCGGACGGAATACGCGCGGAATTCGATGGTATCGTGACATCAATAGATGTGACCGAAGGAACCAATGTAGGTATAGGCGACAAACTCCTTTCTCTTGACTCGACATCAGATATAGTTGTAAGATCCAACGTTAATAAGTATGATATAGAAAATATCACAGTCGGCCAGACGGCAGACGTAAGAGTGGGTAAGAAGCATTACTCGGGCAAGGTTACGAGAATAGAGAGAATGGCCGGCGCCGATGAAGGTGAGAGCAACAATGTGGGTACTGAGATCACACTTGATGCTCCCGATGATGGTATAATCTTAGGCGTGGAGACAAAGTCGGCAGTCAATACCGCAGATCTTGAAGACGTGCTTTTAATACCCGAGGCAGCCATCAATGAAGATGAAAACGGAACCTATGTGTTCGTCGAGAAGAGCGGCAAGGCCAATAAGGTATATGTGGAAATCGGCGTTAAGAATGGAGATATGGCAGAAGTCATAAGCGGACTTAACGAGTGCGATAAAGTTATCTGGAATGATACTACGGAACTTACCGACGGTCAGGATGTTAAGTGCTAATTATAGGAAAGAAGAGAAACTATGGAATCAACTAAGGAAAAAATACTAACAGTTAATGATCTGTCCAAGACATTTTCCAACGGTTCTGTGCAGCAGCATGTATTAAAGAATCTGAATCTGTCCATATATAAGGGAGACTTTACCGTAATAATGGGTAACTCGGGATCCGGAAAAAGTACGCTTTTATATGCGCTTTCCGGTATGGACAGACCTACACTCGGTACGATCACGTATTATACCGGAGAAGGTGAGAATGCACAGACCACCGATATATCCGGCTTCAACAACGACAAGCTTGCAATGTTTCGACGTGATCATGTAGGTTTTGTGTTCCAGCAGAATTACTTAAATGACAGTATGAGTGCTCTGGACAATATCATGGTCTGCGGTCTTCTTAAGACGACCAACAGAAAAGAACTCGCACAACGCGCCAAGATGCTGCTCAATAATGTTGAGATCGGAGAAGGTGACTGGAACAAGTTCCCTACTCAGATGTCCGGAGGACAGCAGCAGAGAGTGGCAGTTGTGAGAGGTGTCATCAACAAGCCTGAGATATTGTATGCCGATGAACCGACCGGTGCACTTAATTCACAGAATACGGAGAATGTCCTTAATATCATGACAGACCTTAATAATGAAGGACAGAGCATAGTCATGGTAACACATACCATCAAGGCTGCAGAAAGGGGTAACCGTATCATCTATCTTGCCGATGGTGTGATATCCGATGAGATAGACCTTGGACCTTATGTCGGAGATTATAAGGATGAGAGTAATCCGAAACTTGCTGAGGCCAAAGAACGTCACGGCAGACTTAAGAACTTCCTTCAGGATATGGGCTGGTAATATATGTTTGTCTGCATCTTGTGATGTGAAATGAGGAAACAATGAACAATCTATACAGATATATTTTTATAGCAAAAAATAATATGAAGAAGCAGAAGGGTGACATGATCACATTCTTCATCCTTATCATGGTATCGGCTCTGCTTCTGTTTATCAGTATATCGTTCCTTTTGGGTACATCAAAGGTCTTAGCCAGCAGTAAGGAGAAAGCCAACGGTTCGGATGCACTGATATATCTGGCTGAGAATACTATCTCAGAGGAACTGCTTGAAGACATCATAATAGAAAATGAATGGCTCGGCGATTATGAAAAGACCAAGGGTATGACAGGATCTTTTGAATACAGAAAAGCCGGAAGCGGTAAGGCGTGGTCGAAGTATTCTTTTGTGATATGTACGTATGATGAGGACAGAACGATCCAAAGGATAACGACTGATATAAGAGACCTTTCGGATAATGACATAGTGTTGCCCATAAGTCTTTCGATCAATTACCAGGTAGGTGATAAGATAGAACTTAAGCTTGAAGAAAATGAGTATAAGTTCAGAGTGGCCGGTTTTGACGAGAATGCGTATTACTGCTCACCGATGAACATGGGACAATACCTCATATATGTATCTGACGATATGTTTGATGAACTGAATGATGAGAATCCGGACAATTTTCTTACGCCTATAACCATGTTCAACTGTAAGTACAGCAGTAAGGCGATTAAAAGCGATATTGACGGTAATACCATGTTAAATCAGCTGTCAGAAGAGCATAAGATGGCTCTGTTCAGATATGCTGAGGATCATCCCGACAGTAAATTAAACGGATTATGGAACTGGCTGCCCGTGGATCTTATGATGAGCGCATCCATGATTTTGCCCTTTGTATTCGTCGGCTTTTTGGTAATGTTTGCCGTTATCATATTTGTGATCGCGCTTGTTATCACTTCGTTCAGTATTAAGAACTTCATCATGACCAATATGAGAAATACAGCGATCATGGAAGCTTCGGGTTATACTGTTAAGGAGCTTACTGCGATACTTGTGATCCAGCTTACATTTGTGGCGTTTGCCGGTGGTGCAATGGGATGTATAGCAGGGGCGGCATGTATAGACAAAGTCGGGATCATGATATTGATGATGCTCGGACTGCCGTGGAACCAGCCTATCAGCATAGGAACGGCTATAGGCGTCACCATCGGAACGAGTATTATCACTGCTCTGATCACAAGATTGCTTGGTCGGGATTACAAGAAGACACCGGTGCTTGATGCCCTGCGTGGCGGTATCAATGCACATAATTTCAGGAAGAACTTCTTTGCTTTTGATAAAACAGCCTTTCCGGTATCGATAACGCTCGCCTTAAAGGAGACTTTCGGTAAGTTTAAGAGTCAGATCGGTATCATATTCATAGCAGGTATACTGACCATATCGACCATGGTAGGATTTGGCATGTTGGACACTTATGTGCTTGATCCGAAAGGCCTGCTTAATATAGCGGGAATCACCGAAGAGAATGCTGATATATATGATGCCAATGATGCCGTGAGACAGAGCGTTGAATCAATGGCTATGGTAGAAAGCGTTAACGGCACCATGTGGAGATCATATGAATATTATAACGGAAGAAAAAAACAGAGCTTTACGACCAGGGCTTATTATTCCACGGATATTATAAAGGGTGGAAGCATAGTGGAAGGAAGATGGCCCAAATATGACAATGAGGTGATGTTTGGAACGACTGCAGCCTCCACGCTCGGAGTAAAGACAGGCGACAGCGTAACACTTAAAAACGGAAATGTCGAAGAAAACTATATCGTATCCGGATTATGCCAGACCATGAACAATATGGGCCAGATGGCGTACATGACATTTGACGGATTGCGAAGAACGGGTGACACCATTAATTCATATACACTTAATGTGATGTTCAAGGAAGGACATGAATACCAGGAATTCGAGAGAGAATTCAAGGATATGTATCCTGATATGGAGGTGGAAGACTTCAAAGTGGCTTATGAGAACTCCGTGGGAGTCATAAGGATCGGTATGGAAGGATTTACGATACTGATAGCGGTTATCACTGTTGCGATCGTCGCATTTGTGGAAGCGCTGATCATAAGGACGCAGGTCACAAGAGAGTGGCGTAATTTAGGTGTCAGCAAAGCCCTCGGATTTACTTCCGGACAGCTTATCGTGCAAACCATGTTATCCAATATACCCAGTATACTTATGGGAGTATTTGCAGGATTGTTGCTTGCCATCAAATCGACTGCCAAAGTTATGATGGCTGCGATGTCGATCTTCGGTTTCAGAAATGTTGACATCAATTTAAGACCTCAGTCGTATCTGTTCACGGCGATCATAATCATTGGCGTAGCCATGGGAACATCGGCTTTCATCGGGCGCAGGATCAAGGTGCTTGAGCCGGTTAAGATGATCACTGAAGAATAAAACATCCTGCGGATGCTTTATTCCCGCCGGCAAATTTGGAGCGGATGCTTTATTCCCGCCGGCCAGGTTATGGTATAATAATCGGTAGTATGGGAGGCGTTGGATGCATTACAATTGTCTGATAGTTGATGATGAGACCGATCTTGCGGTCATGACAGCTGAATATTTCAGGATGTTTGATGTGTCCACACAGTATGTGACAAGCGCCAAGGCGTGCTATGAATTCCTGGAGAATAATACTGCGGACATCATTCTGCTTGATATCAACCTGGGTGACGGACTCGGATTTGATATCTGTAAGAAGTTGCGAGATCAGATGCAATTGCCTATAATCTTTATTAGCGCAAGGCAGAGTGATGATGATGTGCTTATAGCCTTAAGCATCGGTGGTGACGATTATGTCAAAAAGCCCTATAGTCTTTCGGTATTACTTGCCAAGGTCAAGGTGAGTCTTAAACGTGCCGAACAGATAAAGCTTGCTGAGGGCAGTGCCCAGAGTGACGCGTTACCTGAAGAAGGTGATGATGATTCACAGATACTTCGCATGGATGGAGCTACAATGTCGGCGGTATTATCAGGCAATAAGATCCCGCTCAAGGCGAAGGAATATGCTCTTTTATCCTGCCTCTATGCGCATAAGAATGAGATTGTCAAAAAGGAAGTGCTCTTTGATGAAGTGTGGGGCGATTCTTTTTTCAGCGACAGTACTCTTAATGTACATATCAGAAAGCTTCGTGAGAAGCTTGAGACAGACCCCAATGATCCGAAGCTTATCAAGACGGTATGGGGAACAGGGTATATACTCGAGATATGAAGGCCGTAAGATATATAGTACTTACATATACAGTGATAATGATCGTGGCTCTTGCCATGTTCATTAAGGTTGACAAAAATATAGAATACAAAGATCGTGATATTCTCTATTACAATGAGCAACTTCACAAAGTCATAAGGGCATATGAAGCCGGTGTGGCCGAAGATGTGATAGAGTCTGAATATGAATGCGAGATCGTGTTTTCCAAGAATATAGAAGATCCCGAACTCATCTGTTTGTATGAAAGGGGAGATTTCGTTCTTGATCTTATTGTTAACGGTGAATATGTCGGCAAAGTGGCCTGGGATGACGGTTTTCGCACATATGATGATATCAAACATGAATACTTAAAAGCCGCACTTTTGCTCTGGTTAATTGTTCTTGGAAGCGGCTATCTGTTGCTGTTTATCATATATCATAATCTTATATTACCCATTTATGAGATGAATAAATATGCCGAGGAGATCGCCAAAGGTAATCTGGATGTAAGTATACCCATGCGCAAGCACAATTTCTTCGGTGGATTTACCGAAGCTTTTGACATCATGAGGGAGGAACTTAAGGATGCCAAAAAGAGAGAGATTGAGTCTGAGATAGCCCGTAAGGAACTTGTCGCTTCCCTAAGTCACGACATCAAGACTCCGCTTGCGGTTATAAAGGCCACCTGCGAAGTGCTTGAACTTAAACTTAAGAGAAGCTTAAGTTCCAATCCTGTTGAGGGCATTCTTAATAATGTGTCAGAGATCATAAGCTACTATACTTCAGACAGAAAAGAGAGGATGAGTGAACTTGAAGACGGACTGACCAAGATATCCACTATATCCGATAAAGCAGATACCATCACATCCATTATGAGCGATATGATGCATGCCAATCTTGAGGATCTTGAGAGGATAGATGTCAATCCCACTGAAGAGAACTCTCTTTTGATCATGAACTTTTTCGAGAATCTTCATGATTACGGCAAAATATGCATGGTCAACAGTATCCCGCCGTGTCTTGTGTATATGGACAAGCTTCGTATGGAGCAGGTCATAGACAATATCGTGGGCAATTCATATAAATATGCAGGCACTGACATTGTGGTAAAATTCGACGAAGCGCCCGATATGGAGATGGCTGATGGATCCAAGGGCAGGTTCATACGTATAAGGATAAGCGACAGCGGTCCGGGAGTGAGTGAGGATGATCTGCCGCTTGTTGCCGAGAAATACTACAGAGGAAGCAATTCTGCCGGCAAGAACGGATATGGTCTTGGCATGTATCTGTGCAGATGTTATATGGAAAAACAGCATGGTGGAATGGATTATTATAACGATAACGGTTTTACAGTGGAACTGCTTCTCAAAAAGGTCTGATGCGTGCACGCTTCAAGTGGATTTTGTGACTTTTGACCTATATGTTTATAGTTTTTTAAGAAATATTGTATAAAATATTATTGACATGATATTGTGAGCATTGGTAGAATGAGCTCGATCCGTGAGGGAGTAGCAAGCGTGTAACGCAGTAAGTCAACATCCTGGCCATAAAGCCTGGCTTGCTTTAAATT
>JAEEGL016617449.1_pt1 | contig 18825 bp, 14 predicted proteins | sample 9134231 | NCBI WGS metagenome assembly JAEEGL01 (sample SAMN16246548, study PRJNA631951) | gut metagenome | biome: gut microbiome; feature: rumen; material: fiber-attached | host: Bos | place: Iran: Karaj | collected 2018-10 | reverse complement strand
TTATGATCGTTAAGCAGATCAGCCATGAAAATGACTGCCCGTTCATAATGCGTGGCCCAATCGAATCATCTTTCATCGCATATCTTCTTGGGCTGTCCATCGTCGATCCGCTCCCGCCGCATTATCTCTGCCCCGAGTGCAAACACGCGGAGTTTCCGAAAGATACGACCGCTTTTTGCGGGCCGGATCTTCCGTACAAGCTTTGTCCCGTATGCGGTACTCCCATGCTCAAAAGCGGATTCGACACGCAGTTTGAGTTCCTTTTCTCGAAGGTTTGGCCGTACAGCCAAGTCATATTAGGCGGCATAATCTTTCAAGCTGTCGAGGACGGCTTATCAGAGCTCTTTGAAGAACAAAAGCCGATAGATGTCAGCGGCTTTATGCATTTATGCTCCAAACCGGACGGCGCAGCTTATATCGATCTGAGTGATCAGGATGATTTTGACGAAGAGGTCTTGTTTCTTCAACAAATCGGACTCGATTATGAGGAAGTCCCTCCCGCAGGCGAAGGGATAATAAGTGAGCTTTTTGACGAAACCATACGCATAATGAGACGGGACAGGCCGCTAACACAAGAAATCGCAGACGCCGTTTCCCCTTCTTGCTTTGAGGACGTCATCCGTATTGACGGATTAAGCTGTGTGGAGGAAACGTGGAAGCCATTAATTGAGAATAACAGGCCTTTGCGCGAAATAATAACCAGCCGCGACGATATCTTTTACACACTTACTCGTCACGGGATGGATCGGGAAAAAGCGCACAAAATTACTTCCTCAGTCCGCACGGGCCGCTGTTTCGAAGGAAAGCATCCGAAGTGGCCGGAATGGGAAACAGAGATGCATGAGATAGGCATCCCGGATTGGTACACCGAATCGATGAAGGAAGTCCATTATCTGCCCCCGCGCGCAAAATGCGTCGCCTGCGCGATCCGTGCGTATAAAACCGCATGGATCAAGAAGAATTATCCCGAGGCGTTTTCGGAGATAGCTTCAATGATTTAACATCCGATATAAGTATGAGCAAACGGGGGTGCGAACGACGCATGCCCCGTTTTTGGAGCATCGCTTATGGTATCTTTATGGTACACCAAGAGAAGGAGATGCGGATATGCTTTACTATCAGTTCACGGGAAAGGTTAAGAATAATGATACGGAAAACAGCCAGATGACCAGGCAGGAGCGCCGCTCGATGGCTGCGGGGATCTGTGAAAGGTCTCAAAAGTATTCGGACGGATTCAAGGATGGTTCCTATTGGTTCGTTTCGAACATTTCCGGCGATGAAGTTATATGCGGCGCTATCGGCCGCGAGAAGCTCGATATAAACGCATGCGCGCAACAGTTTTTCTCCGCTATAGGTCTCGACGCGGAGCATGACTCCTCCGATCAGATCTCCTTCCGCAAGCTCCTGGATATGCTCGAAACGGCGGAACGGCAGGACTACGTCGGGTGCAGCTCGGACGTGCTTTCGCGCTACGGGATCAAAGACATAGACTGCGGAGACCTCAGGCGCATGATGCTTCGCGACGGCGTCATAGACGACGGCGTTGATCCAGAAAAGCTTTACTATGCAGCCCGCCGCGAGCTTGCAGCCGGGACGCTTACGCCGGAGCTGGACAGGATATTCGCAGGGAGTTCCGCAGAAAAGCATTACGGTCATCCTGTGCATTACATAATAGAGGCCGACAGCGAATCCTCCGCGGCGAACATAACGGGCGTGCTTCTGAGCGCGCTTTACAAGAAGGAAAGGATACTCAGCCGCTGTTATTATGAGATCGACAGCACGAACGGACGGATAAGCGAAGACGGGATCAAGAGCGTTTACGAGGCCGCGACAGGCGGGGCGTTCGTCATTTCCCTCGTCGACGAGTGGAGCGAGAGCGGAGACGAGCTGGAATCCTTCGGCGAGGATGTTTTCGACGCGCTCTGCCGCGAGATAAAAGCATACAGCAACAGGATACTGTTCATATTCCGGCTGCCGAAGGAATGCACCGCTATCAAGAAAAGGATCGCGGAATACATGGGCGGGCTGTCGTTTGTCGAACTCAAGGAGGACAACGTCGGGATCGAAGAAGCGAAGAGCTGGCTCGATGCCAAGGCGAAGGATCGAAGCATCGACGCGGACGAAATGCTTTTTGCCCAGCTTGACGAGGCAAAGACCTACAACGTCAGCGAACTCGGCAGGATCTATGACCGTTGGTACAACACGAAACTCAAGACCGTGATATTCCCTCAGTACAGTCAGATCTCCGAGTGCGGGATAAAGCTGGAAAAGGAGAAGCAGAAGGGCGACGCATATGAAGAGCTTGCCTCCATGATCGGTCTCGCCGAGGCGAAGGCCGTCATAGACAAGGCGCTGAACTTCTATAAGCTGCAGCGGATGTATAAGGATCGCGGCATCGATCAGGCGCGGCCGGCGATGCACATGGTATTCACCGGCAACCCGGGAACGGCGAAGACGACCGTCGCCCGCCTCTTCGCCCGCATTATGAAGGAAAACGAGCTCCTCTCCCGCGGGCATCTAGTGGAGGTCGGCAGGGGCGATCTCATCGGCAGGTTCGTGGGCTGGACGGCAAAGACCGTTGAGGCGAAGTTCCGCGCGGCGGACGGCGGCGTGCTGTTCATCGACGAAGCGTATTCCCTTGTCGACGACCGCGACGGATCCTTCGGTGACGAGGCGATCAACACCATAGTCCAGCAGATGGAAAACCGCCGCGAAAGTATGATTGTCATATTCGCCGGATACCCCGATAAGATGGAGACGTTCCTCGACAAGAACCCCGGCCTGCGCTCCCGAATCGCCTTCCACGTCCCGTTCAGCGATTATTCAGCGGGTGAGCTTTGCGATATTGCGAAGCACTTAGGCCGCGCCCGTGGCTTGAAGCTCTCCGACGGAGCGATCGAAAAGCTCGAGGGCGTTTTCGAGGCGGCAAGACTTTCGCCCGATTTCGGCAATGGCCGTTACGTTAGGAATCTCCTTGAAAAGACCGAAATGAACATGGCTGGCAGGCTCCTCTCGATCGAACCCGACACCATGACAGCCGAGACGCTTACCATGATAATGCCGGAGGATATTGAAGTCCCCGCTGCAAAGCCCGAAATGCATGAAAAGCGGATAGGTTTTGGAGCGTAAAAAAATTAGGTTGTATTTCACCTAATCTTGTGATATAATAGTACCACAAGAATGAAAGGAGGCAGATCTTCATGAACGTGAATACAAATAATCTTGTCTCGATAACCGAAGCGAATCAGAATTTCTCCCGCGTTGCGCGCATGGTCGATGAAAACGGGGCTGTCGTGATACTCAAAAACAACACGCCGCGATACCTGCTCATAGAGTTCGGCAAGGCCGAAAGTGAACAGATCGCCGCGGACGAGGACGTCATGGCAATATCGAGGCGTCTTATCGCCAAAAACAAGAAGGCGTATGAGGTGCTTGCGGAATGATAGTCCTTTCAAAGGAGCAGGTGATCTCGCTTCACTCCCAGCTAATTGAGGAAACGGGCGGCGTTGGCGGACTTCGCGACGAAGGTCTGCTCGATTCCGCGCTTAACGCACCGTTCCAGTCATTCGGGAACGTTGAGCCCTTCCCTTCCATTCAGCAAAAGGCCGCACGGCTGGGCTATGGGCTCATCATGAATCATCCCTTCGTTGACGGCAACAAGCGGATCGGAGCGCACGTTATGCTCGTATTCCTTGCGTTGAACGGGATCGAGCTCGACTATACACAGGATGAGCTTGCGGACGTGATACTCGGCGTCGCCTCGGGTGAAACCGGTTTTGATGAGTTGCTGAAATGGATAATAGAGCGCCAGCTCTGAGACAGCCTGACGCTCTGTTATCAAATGAACATTATACCGTTATCCTTGCAGTCTTTCCCCATGGCGGAAAGACTTCTTCATTGTTCAAAAGCCACAGGACGGGGATCCCCATCGAAAGACCTTCCTTCGGGAACGGCGCGAATCCGTCGGTAAGGATGATTATGCTCGCAGGAAGCTTATCCTGCATGTGCTTATGGACGTATTCGAATATGATCTGAAAGTCCGTTCCGCCGCCTCCCGCAGGCTTGATCACCTTGAATTCATCGATGCTTGAAAAAGGCTTCGGCTCAATGATGGCTGCGTCGAAGAATCCGAGCCAGCCCTTCAGTTTGCCGTCGAACTGATCTATCGCGCCCTTCACTTCCGAATACGCGGCGGTGATCATATCGTCAGACATGCTCCCTGAGGTATCTATCATGAACAGGATATCCTCCGTGATATCGTCCTTGTCATTGAAATCGGGCAGATAAAACGGGCTTTCGTCGAACCTTCTGTCCGGAGGAGTAAAGGAATAATCGACTATCTCCTCCTGAATGAAATCGTTGAGCACGGTACGCCAATCCGTTTGAGGATTCCTTAGTTCTTTGAGCATTCGCTGAGCGAACGCTGGCAGCAGACCTCTTTGGTTGGAAGGATCCCGGATCTCGATAGCCTCGCAAGCATCCTTGAACCGTTTTACCCAGACGTCCCGGAGCGTATCGTCCTCTTCATCCATTCCCCATCTGGTGTGATCGTCCCAGACGGCTTTGCTCTCCTTTTGCTTGGCCTCTTTATGCTTCGCTCTTCCCAGCGCACTTCCCGCAGATCCGTCTCCATCGTTATCTTCGTCCCCTAGCGTCCCGGTCAAAGAATTCGGCTTCCCTCTGTCCGGCATGTTCGGAAGCATCTCGTATACCTGCTCGGCTGTGTATTCATATCCTTCTCTGCCGTTCGGCGCGATGTGCATGATCTCGCCCTGTCCCCTTACAAAAATGGACTTTCTGTTCATCCCGTTTGAAAGCAGTATGTTTGAGTTGACCACGATATCGCAGGCGATGTTGAACCTTTCATGTTGCCGTTTTCCGTATCTAAAGCAGTGCTGCAATACAACGTGCAGGATCTCATGCATCATTATGAGATCGAGTTCGGAATCGTTCAGACTCTCAAGAAATCTTGGACCGAAGAATATCCTGTGCCCGTCTGTAGCGGCTGTATCGCAGTTTTCGTCGATCGAAAACTTCATATGCATGAGCAGGAGCCCATAAAAGCCGTGGCTCATCAGAATCCTCATACGCGACATCAGCAGGCGCTTTACGTACTCCCTTTTCTTTTCATCCGACAGAGCCATTCATCACCTGCTCGATATCGTCGGACGAAAACGAATTCCCAGTATTATTCGCGATCTTTATAAGGTCGAACATATCTAGCTGTTCGGAAAAGACTTTGCCATCAGTTTGCCTTGTTTCCATTCATCCTTGTCTCCCTACTCCGTTTGATGGAATTATACCCTTTTTGATGTTCCGAAAACGGGTCACAAGATCAAGCTATTCATATTCCGCTCAGGGTTTGAAAAAACAGCAAAGGCCGAACGACCAATTGCGTTCGACCTTTCTTTTTTATTCAGCCTTCCTATTTCTTATTCTCTTCTCCCCCGTCGTCTTCTTCGGCGTTCAGCATTCTGAGCAGCGCAGGCACATTGATCAAATACTTCTTACCGCTCTTTATGTGCGGTACTGTCCCGTCTTTACACCCATTACGCAAATAATACGCGGACAATCCTGTCGTTTTGACTGCATCAGCAATCTTCTGGAAACAAACCTTGTTGAGGAGCTTCTGAAATAGGTTTATTCAAGAAAATAAGCAGGTCGAACGGCCTGCTTTTTTTGCCCCGTTTGGGTTTTGGTTTGGGTTTTGGAGGTTTCTGACAAAACACCAAAAAAGAGCAACCCCGAAAAACCAAAGGCTTTCGGGGTTTTTTTGGAGCTGGTGAGCAGATTCGGACTGCCTACCTCTTCATTACCAATGAAGTGCTCTACCTACTGAGCTACACCAGCGCGTCTTCAAGCGACGAATGGTATTATAACCACTCCCGTCGAAAAATGCAACCCCTTATAAGCGCCGTTTTGCAATATATTTTTGAGTCAAGCGCTTTTCGACCATTATTTTACCCGAACCGTATTGCAAAATCAGTTTGCTTGTTGTAAAATCGTCATGATCTAACTGAAAGGAGTTTCCAACATGGAAGAAGAAAGAGATTACGTGGTATTTACCGACGACGAGGGCAACGAGTTCGAGCTCGACGTTATCACTTACTTCAATTACAAAGACAACGAGTACGCCATTCTTGCCGACTGCGCCTGCGACTGTGAAGAGTGCGCCGACGAGTGCGAGGACGAAGAGGGCCTCTACATCATGCGCATAGTCACCAGCGAAGACGGCCAGACCGAAGAGTTCGTTCCCCCCGAGGATGAGGATATGGACGAGCTTATCGCTCTTGCCGAGCAGATCCTTTCCGAGGATTGCTGCTGCGACGACTGCGAAGGCGAATGTGAAGGCGAGTGCGACTGCGGCTGCCATCACGAGGGCTGAAAAAAACGTCGATCGAAAGACCGTCCGATCATCGGGCGGTCTTTTTCGTTTTCCCGGAATGTAAACGTCTTCCCCGTCATATCTATTAATTGCGATATATGAATAACCGAAGGGAGAAGACCTAATGGAAAGAGCGGAGCTTTACCGTGATATAGCTTTGAGGACTCAGGGAGATATCTACATCGGAGTCGTCGGGCCCGTGAGGACCGGAAAATCAACGTTTATCAAACGCTTTATGGATACTCTAGTGATCCCCGGAATAAACAACGAGTACGTGCGTCAGCGGGTAATAGACGAGCTGCCGCAAAGCGGCACAGGCAAGACAGTGATGACTACTCAGCCGAAGTTCGTTCCGAACGACGCCGTTACGATCAGGATCGGTGACGATGAAAGCACCGAACTCTCGGTCCGCGCGATCGACTGCGTGGGTTTCATGGTCGAAGGAGCTCTCGGCGGAGCCGAGGAGGACGTCCCGCGTATGGTGAGGACTCCGTGGTTCGATTACGACATCCCGTTCGACGAGGCCGCGGAAATAGGGACAAGGAAGGTAATTGCGGAACATTCCACCGTGGGTATCGTTGTGCTTACCGACGGTTCGATCACGGGCTTGCCGAGGGAAGCATATTCTGAAGCTGAGGAAAAGGTCTTCGAAGAGATCAAAAAAACCGGCAAGCCGTTTGCGGTGATACTGAACAGCACGAGGCCCGATGCGAAAGAAACAGCCGATACGGCGAAAGAGATCTCGGAGAAGTACGGCGCAGAAGTGCTTGCGCTCGACGTAATGAGCATGACAGAGACGGACATAAGCAGGCTCCTGGAGAACGTGCTTATGGACTTCCCCCTCCGCGCGGTTACTTTAGAGCTTCCCCGCTGGATCAAGCCTCTGGGTATCGATCATCCCATAACCTCCGCGCTGATCGATTCCGTAAGGAAGTCAATGGGCGGGCTTTCGAAGATGAGGGATCACCGCCTGCTTGCCGAAGCGCTGCCGGAATCCGACGATTTCAACAGGCCGGAGCTTGTAAAGGCGACGCTCGGGGACGGGTGCGTGACGTACCGTCTTGCTCCGAAGGACGAGGTTTTCTTCCGTGTATTGAGCTCCGAATGCGGGTGCGAGATCAAGGACGAATTCGAACTGATGAGCTCACTCAAGGGATTCGTCGCTGCGAAGAAGGAATACGACCGCATAGCTTCCGCTTTGAAAAACGCGCAGGAGATCGGCTATGGGCTCGTGCCTCCCGAGATAGACGCGATGCAGCTCGACAAGCCCGAGATAATCCATCAGGGGAGCAGATTCGGCGTCAAGCTCCGCGCCCACGCTTCCGGTCTCCATATCATCAGGGTCGATATCGAGAGCGAGGTAAACCCGCTCGTCGGTACCGCCGAACAGGGCGAGGAGCTTGCGGGATATCTTATGAGCACCTTCGAGACCGATCCCGACAAGCTTTGGTCAACCAACATATTCGGAAAGCCGATCTACGATCTGGTCAAAGACGGGATGACGGGCAAGGTCAACGCGCTTCCTCAGGACGTGCAGATGAAGCTTCGCGAAACGATCAACCGCATGGTGAACGACGGCTGTAACGGTCTGATCTGCATACTTCTGTAAAAAGAAAGCTCCCTGCGATCGGTTCGCGGGGAGCCTTCGGGATCATTGTCATTTCTGTTTTACGAGCTTTACGTTGTCCCTTCCGATCAGATTGGAGAGTATCTCCAGAAGCGAGTCGGAACCGCTGACGCAGAGCTCGCGCGGTGCAAGCTGCTGTCTTCCGGACACGGCGTCGTAGAAAACCACTTCATGCTCGCCCGGGAACCTTCTGAGCACGGTTATAACGTGCTCCTTTTTATCGGAGTTTCCGCCGTCAAACTTCAAATACAGTCTGAACCGTTCGGACTTGGCGAGTTTTTCGATCTCGTCGACCATGACCGTGTTCGCTTTGTCCTCGCGCATGGACAGACGGCCGGATACCTTGAGCGGAACGTCGGACAAGAACAGATCGTGGTATTTTGAGAAAACGGTCGGGAACGCCGCAAATTCGACCTGACCGGTCATATCCTCGATCACGCCGTATGCCATTATTCCGTTCCCCGATTTAACCTGCCTCGTGCGGATATTGGTAATTATCCCGGCGACCGTCACGCGGTCGTTGTCGCTGAATCCGGAATGTCCGTCCGCTTCAGCGAGACGTTTGCAGTCAGCTTTCATGAGCCTTATCGCGGAGCTGTAATCCATAAGCGGATGCCCGCTCAGATAGATCCCGAGAGTCTCCTTTTCCATATTCAAGAGCTCGTTCATGCTGAATTCGCGGTCGTCATTCTGATAGGAAACGGATCTGTCGAACGTTCCCTCATCCTCGCCGAACATATCAAAGAGCGATATCTGGCCGGAGTCGCGTCTTTTTCTCTCGGCGGAAGCTGCGTTCATCTCCTCCTCGTAATGCTGCATGAGCCACAGCCTAGAAATGCCCATGCCGTTAAAGCATCCGGCCTTGATAAGCCCCTCGACCATGCGCTTGTTGATACCGTCCGCTCTCATCAGAAAATCGTGGAGATCCTTGAACTCGCCGTTCTCGCGGCGCTCTTTGAGCATAGCCGCCATTGCTTCCTCTCCGACGTTCCTGATCCCAACGAGGCCGAACCTTATCTTGCCGTTCTCGACAGTGAAATGAGGCTCCGACTTGTTTATATCGGGCGGAAGGAGCTCTATTCCGCGCTTTCGGCAGTAATAGATATAATCCGCGATCTTATCGGCAGAACCGATATAGCTGTTTATGAGCGCGGTCATCATCTCTACGGGGTAGTAATACTTGAGATATGCCGTCCTGTATGCGACGACGGCATAGCACGCCGCGTGAGCCTTATTGAAAGCGTACGAAGCGAAATCCATCATCTCGTCGAATATCCTGTTTGCGATCTCCTTCGGGATACCGTTGCGCACCGCGCCCGGGACGGTCACGTTCCCGTTCCCGTCAACGATCCCGTTTATGAAGTTGACGCGCTCGTTCTCCATAACGTCGTGCTTCTTCTTGCTCATTGCACGGCGTATGAGGTCGCTTCGGCCATACGAATAGCCTGCAAGGTCGCGGACTATCTGCATGACCTGTTCCTGGTAGACCATGCAGCCGTAGGTCGTTTCGAGTATCGGACGAAGCTTTTCATGCTCGTAAGTCACGCTGTTGATATCCTGCTTGCCGGCAAGATATCTCGGGATCTGCTCCATCGGCCCGGGTCTGAAGAGAGCTATTCCTGCAATGATATCCTCGAAACAGCTCGGCTTCATCTGCATCATGAAATTGGTCATGCCAGCGGATTCGAGCTGGAATATGCCTACGGTATCGCCGGAGCTGATCAGATCGTAAACGTTCTTGTCCTCGAAATCCTGCTTTGAGAAATCGGGAGGCTGCATGCCCTGCCGCTCTATGAAATCGCAGCAGTCCTTTATTACGGTCAGGTTCCTGAGACCGAGGAAATCCATCTTGAGCATCCCGAGCGCTTCGAGATTGCCCATGGGATACTGAGTGGTTATGGAGTCCTCGTTCCTTTGAAGCGGCACGAGATCCATTGTCGGGACCGAAGATATAACCACGCCGGCAGCGTGCGTAGAGGCATGCCTGGGAAGTCCCTCGAGCTTGAGCGAAAGATCGATGAGCTTTTTATATGTCTCGCTCCCGTCATACAGTTCCTTCAGCTCCGGGACCATCTCCAAAGCCTGGCTCAAAGTGATCTTCAAAAGCTGCGGGATCAGTTTGGCAATCTTATCCACTTCGTCGTAGGGTATCCTGAGGACCCTTCCGACGTCGCGCACGACGGCTCTTGCCGCCATAGTACCGAAGGTGATTATCTGCGCGACGTGATCCGCGCCGTATTTGTTTACGACGTAATCGATGACCTCCTGACGGCGTTCGTAGCAGAAGTCGACGTCGATATCGGGCATCGTGATCCTCTCGGGATTGAGGAACCTTTCAAAGAGCAGGTTGTATTTCAGAGGATCGAGGTCGGTTATTTCGAGAGTATACGCGACGATGGAAGCCGCGCCGGAGCCTCTTCCCGGACCTACGGGTATGCCGTGGGTCTTGGCGTAATGGATGAAATCCCATACAATGAGGAAATAATCCACGAATCCCATATGCGAGATCACGCCTATCTCGTATTCGAGCCTGTCTCTATACTCCTTCGAAGGCGAGTCTCCGAAGCGCTTTTTCATGCCCTCGGCGCAGAGCTTTCGGAGATACTCCTCATGTCCCATGCCTTCGGGAGGAGTGAATTCGGGGAGATGCCTTCCGCCGAGCTCTATCGTGAGTTCGCATTTATCGGCGATCTCCTCCGTATTTGCCAAAGCATCCTCGTATCCTTTGAACCATTTCCCCATCTCCTCCTCGGATTTGAGGTAGAACTCGTCCGCCATCATCTTCATGCGGTTCGTCTCGTCGACGAACCTGCCGGTCTGTATGCAGAGGAGCGCATCCTGCGCTTCGGCGTCGTCCTTGCTGACGTAATGCACGTCGTTAGTCGCAACGGTCTTAATGCCGAGCTCGTCGGCAAGCGCCTTGAGCCTCGGCAGGACGATGAGCTGTTCGGATAAGCCGTGGTTCTGCAGCTCTATATAATAGTCTTCTCCGAAAACGCCCTTGAGCCTCGAGGCAAGGGCTCTCGCCTCGTCGTACTGTCCGTTGAGAAGATATCTCGGAACGTCGCCGGCAAGGCAGGCAGACAGACATATCAGGCCCTCGTGATGCTTTTCGAGAAGGTCGTAATCGATGCGCGGTTTATAGTAGAAACCGTCCACGAATGCGATCGAGGACAGCTTCATCAGATTCTTGTATCCCGTTTCGTTTTTGCAGAGCAGTATGAGATGCGCATGGTCGCGCTCGGGAGGCTGATCGTATATGCTCTTTCTGGCGACGTACGCCTCCATGCCTATGATCGGCTTGATACCGGCCTTCCTGCACGCGTTGTAAAAATCGATCACTCCGTACATGCAGCCGTGATCGGTTATCGCAAGCGAATGCATGTTGAGCTCGGCAGCTCGCCTGACGATATCTCCGATCCTCGCTGCGCCGTCGAGAAGGCTGTATTCGGTATGGACGTGTAAATGTGTAAAGCTCAATTCAATTCTCCGTTCCGTCCCCTGCCGCGCGTATCTCGTCGGCAAGCCGTTTTATCTTTTTCAGTCTGTAATTCACCGCTGATCTGCCTATGCCGGTGAGTTCCGAGATCTGCGAAAGCGTCAGTTCCGGGTTTTCCATCCTTGCCCGTGCGATCTCGTAGAGCTCTTCCGAAAGCGCGTCGGCTCCGAGCGAAGAAAGTATCAGCTTGATGTCCTCGACCTGATAGGCGGAGGCTCTCGCGGCTTTGTCGAGATTGGCGGCAAAACAGTTGATCTCGCGGTTCGAGTTGTTCGCGGCCTCGCGGATCATTCTCTGCTCGCTCAGACGGAGCATGGACTCCCCCGCTCCCATAAAGGTCAGGAAATCCTCGACCGTATCCCCGTTTTTCATATAAACGACGAACATATTCCGCCTTGCGGTCAGCTTGGGAACGATCTCTCTCTCGGAAAGGACCCGGATCAACTCGCGGGCGAAAAGCTCGTTTTTCAAAACCAGCTCCGCATGGCAGCTCTTCTCCGGGTTCGAGACCGTCCCGCACATCAGAAAAACGCCCCTTACGAAAGCCCGAAGCGTATGCTCCGATCCGAGACCGGATGGAAAACTGAACGCGTAACTCTTCTCTCCGTTCTCGTCGTAGGACAAAAGACCTGCGTCGATGCATAGCCTTTCAAGATCCTTTCCGTACAGAAAAAGCTCCGTGTTCCTTGCGTTCAGTCTCTCGTGAACGTTAAGCGAGATCTCGTTTGAGAGCCCGTAGGCTCTTCCCGCGAGCTTGGCGACGAAGTTGATGCATTTTTCGTTTTCGCTGACGAGGTGGAGCCCCCACGTCCCGACGGCGCGGGAATACTTGAGCGTCGCGGCGGCGGCCGCAGCGCCCGCGACAAGCTTCGCGCCGTCATCCTCGTGGCGGAGACGGACGCCGATAAGCTCTTCTTTGACCTCTTGAGAAAAAGACATCAGCTGTCAAACCTCTCGGAAATGGATTCCGCTTCTATGAGCAGATCGCGGTGCTGTATCTCGGTCTTTCTGAAATCCTTCATGTTTGCGTAAAGCGCTTCCGCCATCGCGACGGAACGGTGCCTTCCTCCGGTGCATCCGAACGAGACCATTAGCCTGTGCTTTCCCTCTCGTTCGTAGGCGGGTATCAGCGACTTGAGCATATCCGTCATCACGTCAAGATGCTTCAAAACGACAGGATCGCTCATTACGTAATCGAAAACGGGCTTATCGCGTCCGGAGAGATTGCGGAGCGAGTCCTCGTAGTAGGGGTTGGCTGTATAACGCATGTCCACGACTATATCCGCGTTGAGCGGGATGCCTCTTTTGAAGCCGAAACTCGTAATGACGAGCCTGAACATCTCTCCCTCGCCCTTCCCGATCGTGCTCTCGACCGTCCGCGAAAACTCGCGCGGGGTCATTCCGCTCGTGTCGATAATGAAGCTTGCACGCTGTCTCAAGGGTTCGAGAAGCTCCCTCTCCATGAGGATGCCGGCATATACGTCGTCATGCATCGGATGACGGCGCCTCGTCTCGCTGTAACGCCTTTGCAAAACCTCGTTCGAGCAGTCGAGAAACAGTATCTCGTGAGGATCGGAGATCATGTCGAGGGTTTGGAACATCCTCTCCGTACTGTAACGGAAAACCGAGGATCGGCTGTCGATAACGAGCGCGACCTTTTCTATGGGAGGCTCGGTACTGTGACATAGGTCTATGAAATTGCCCATCAAAAGACTGGGGAGATTGTCGACACAGAGATATCCCATGTCTTCAAGCACCCTTAATGCTCCCGTCTTCCCCGCCCCGCTGAGGCCTGTCACGATGAGTATGTTCATTGTTTTTCCCCATCCATAACGATAACTTCCGGTTCGAGCATAACGCCGAACCTTTCGTAAACAGTATTTCTTACCGTATCCATAAGTGCGATCACGTCGGATGACGTAGCGCCGCGGTCGTTGATTATGAATCCCGCGTGCTTTTCGCTGACGCAGGCGCCTCCGACGCGAGTCCCTTTGAGGCCCGCCTGCTCGATCAGCGCTCCGGCATAATAGCCCTCGGGCCGTTTGAAGGTGCTCCCCGCGGAAGGATAGTTCAAAGGCTGGGAGCTCTTCCTCTTCCGGTTGTACTGTTCCATCCTTTCCTTTGCATGACCGTCGTCGGGTTCGAGTTCGAACATGGCTTCAAGCACCACGGTCTTCGGGAAGGCGTAGGCGGAACGGCGATAGCCCATCTTGTCGGGATCGGCCTTTACGGTCATTATACCGCCGTCAGACCATACGGTGAGTTCGGAAAGTACGCTTTTGATCTCGCCGCCGTACGCGCTGGCGTTCATTGCGATGGCTCCTCCTACCGTACCGGGGATCCCGGAGGCCCACTCGAGACCCATCAGCCCGTTCATAACGGAGCCTTTGGATACCGCGGCAAGGGACGCGCCCGCGCCGCAGCGGAGCTCATTTCCGCAGATCTGATATTCCGCAAGCTCGCCGGAGAGCCTGATGAACAATCTGTCCGATCCCTCGTCGGGGATCAGAAGATTGCTTCCGTTGCCTATTATGAAATGATCGATATTATTTGAACGGGCATGATCGAGAAGCGCCGCCGCTTCCCGAACGCTGCGCGGCTCCGCAAGAACGGAAACCGGGCCGCCCGTCCTGAAAGTCGTGCAGTCCCTGCCGGTAAGATCTTCGCGAAACGGGACGCCGTTTCTTTTCAAAAAATCAATTAAGCACAGCTTATCCTTCATTATCTGCAGCCTCGCTTTTCTTGTCGTTATCAATTATACATTTTTAAGCCGGTCTTTACAAGTCAAATCAAAAAAAAGTCACCGGCCCTGACAGCCGATGACCTTATTTGATGCGGTCAATGGACGAACGTGAGATCGGAGAACCATTCGGTCATATCCATCCCGGACAGGAGCGGTCTCCCGTCGGCGCCGATGGTTATCGTCACGTAGCCGTGAGCTCCCGTATCGAGAGTAAGATTGATGACCCGTTCCATGTCCGTCGACGTGGGATAGACCCTGTAACCGGGATCGAGGAAGGTCGTTTCGTTATCGAGCCCGGTGGTATAGAGACCTACCAGAAGATCTACGGAAACAGTGCACCACCTGTCGGTCGTGCGCTTGACCGTCCAGAGCTCGTCCGTCATCACGAGCTCGAAAGAGTTCTCATCAAAAGCGAAAGCGGCTATGCAGTCCCAAGTCCCCATAACGTCCAGCATCCTGCCCAGCACGATACCTTCGTCCGTAACGGACTCGATCCATCCGGGAGCCGTGTGCCCGTCAAATCCGTCGGAAGCGGCGTTGAGCCTTAAGCAGCGGAGCCGGTGACCCCTGTTCCCCGTAAGCGTCGATACGACGAGCTCGGCGCGGCCGTCGCCCTTATTGAAATCCGAGATGACAGCCGCAAGGAATCTGTCCGCGGTCACGTGATCCGCATACGTTTTGAGGCCCGAACCCGTCGTAACGGAAACGGTGATATCTCTTCCGCTCATTTTGATCTCTATCTGCTCCGGCCTGCCGTCGAAGTCGAGATCGTAAAGCACAGAGCAGGGACATTCGAGCCATACGGTACCCGTAAGAGTATCGTTCGTCGGAGGAGTGGTCGGGATCGGGGAGTTCTGAACAGGCACGGGCGTTACTCCCGGAGCGGGAGTATTGTCGCCGGGAGCAGGGGTATTCCCCGGTCCGAAGCTGCCGTCCGGAGTCTGATCCGGAGGAAGCGCGGAAGCATCCGGTCCGCCCGAAGGCGTGCCGGTATTATCGTTCCCCGTATTTCCCGGATCGCCGGTATTCAGCGCAGAAGGATCTGATGTATTCGAGGGATCTCCGGTATTATTGCAGCTGCATCCGCCGAAAAACATAACAGCCGCAAGCAATGCCGCAATTGCAGCCAGAAGAGTTTTATTGAGCTTTTTGTTCATGGATACTCCTTATTGTCAGGTGATCTGCGCTTTGATTATAGAGCCGATAAGCGCGGGTGTCAAGTCTGCGGCAGTAATAATAATCTTGCATTTTCCATCGGATATGATAGAATATCACTATGAAAAAAGATAATCCGATATCAGCAAAGCATATTGACGTCCTCGACGGGATAAGAGCGATCAGCATCGTGATCGTTATGGTTTTTCATTTCTGGCAGCAGACCTGGATATTCCCCGTTATAAAAACCCCTTTTCTGAAGTTCATCGGCGTAACGCAGATAAACTTCACGCCCTTTGCTCAGGTCGGATATCTGTTCGTGGATATGATGGTGCTCATAAGCGGGTTCCTGCTTTTCCTGCCTGTGGCGAGGAACGTTATATTCGGCGATCCGATCGAGAGCTTCGGCAAGTTTTACAAAAAACGCGCGGTCAGGATACTTCCGAGCTACTATTTCTGCATAATCCTTATATTCGTTTACGAGTTGATCGCCGGCGGTTTCGGGAAGCCGGTGGTCTGGGGCGACGCACTGCGCGATTTTTTCTATCATCTGACGTTCATGCAGATGTGGACGACCAAAACGTATCTCATGACAAACCTGAACGGCGTGCTTTGGACCCTCGCGGTGGAGGTTTGGTTCTATTTGCTGTTCCCTCTCTTCGCCTTATTCGTCAGACGCCGGAAGAAGGAGAGCTCTCCGCTTCCCGGTCTGATAAGAGGCGCGGTCCTCGCGGTCGTGTTCATCGGCGTTTCGCACGCCTATATTTACGGATACGTCCTCAATTCGGGCAGCGCTTTCGCCAATACCGCCGACAGATTGCTGAGTACGCTCAAGTCCGGCATACGCTCGAGTTATCCCTCCATGACGATCAATCAGCTTCCGGCATTTATGGGTACCTATGCCGTCGGGCTTGCAGGCGCGTTTGTCTGTGTTTTCACGGCCAAATATCTGAAGCGCAGATGGTGGTCGGGACTCATATTCACCGCGGTCTCCGTGGGATTCATGTATCTTATCGTAGTAATGATTAAAAAATGCGCGTCTCTTGACGCGGCTGCGGCGCAGGAATGGCAGGTCAGGGAAAGGCTGAAGCTCGCCGTCGTGTTCATGTGTTTCATACTGACCGCTTTCTTCTCGGTCAAACCGTTCCGCTTCATCTTTTCCAACAAGCTCATGGTGTTCCTTTCGACTATATCATATAATCTGTACATCTGGCATCAGTGGATAGCGGTCAAGCTCAAGTTCGACTGGCGGATCCCCTACTGGGTCGGCGACACTCCGCCGAATCAGCTTCACGGTACAGCAGCGGCGGCCTGGAAAAACAAGTATGCAGCGGTGATAACCGTCGCCGCTTTTGCGGCGGCAGTGCTCGCAACGTATCTGATAGAGAGACCTTTTGCGGATCTTATGAACGGAAGAAAATCGATCTATAACGGCAAGATACCCGCCGTATTCAATAAGCTTTTCAAAAAGAAAGCTACGGAAAAGGATAAAAGCTGAGATAAGATTTCAAAAAAAGCACGGCAGATACCGTGCTTTTATTCGTTTTGCAAATAGGGGTTAAGCCTTCCTCGCGATGCTCTTTTCACCTGTACGTATGAGGGAAACTATCGCCGGGCAAAGAATAAGGTTTACCGCAAGCTCGAACACAAAGTTGAAGCCGACAAGGCCGAGTATTATGAACGAGCCGACGTTCTCGCCGTAAGGAGTACCCATGGAAAGCTCCTTCAGATTGTTGAAGAAAAAGATGTAGCATCCGGCAATGAACAACCCTGTGTTAACAACGGGGCATACGACCGAAGCCGCAAGCACAGGGAAATTGCTGCGGAAGCTGTACTTGCCTTCGATATCCTCCGCCTTGGCTTTCTTGTTCCCGATGAGACGTACGGAAAGCCATGCGGAAACAGCGGAAATAACAACGCCTGCATAGAAACCCCAGCCGAGGTCAACTGTGTTGGCGCCGTCGCGGCTGAGGAAGAATACGGCGGCAAAGAGAAGCGCCGTCAAAGCGGAGACAGACGCGGCGATCCCGACAAATCCCGAGGAGCGATAGCCATTGAAAGCGACGGTAGTTGTGATATTGGCAATGAAGAACAGAACGGCGGAAACTACCGCAAAGGTAATGAATGCGGCAAGCGCGAAGGAGCTGCCGTCCGCGATCCTACCGAACAGGATCATGCTGAGCACGTTGTTGCTGCCCTCCTCCGCACTGCATACGGGAGTAAACAGCATTACGAAAAGGCCGGCGAGAGTAAATACTCCCAGCGCGATGCGAAGAGCCTTCAGCGTCCTGTCCTCCGAAGCTATAACGGAGTTGTTTTCGGGCTTGAAACTCTTTGCAAGGAGCTTATAAACGAAACCCGCAGCAAGTCCGGCAAAGGCGCCTTTCAGAATAACGGTGACGATCGTCCCGAATGGATTGAATCCGAGGAAAAGCGCAGCGTCGCCGGAAAGAAGGACTACGATGCCGAAAACAAGACCAAGCCATGCGCCTGCCCAATAACCGTAAAGAGCGGCGCCTATGACGATGGGCATCAGTACGAGCGAAACGGAGAACATCCCCAGCTTAATGAACGAACCGATAAGCTGAAGCACTACTACTATCGCCGTGAGGAGACCCATTCCGACGATGGTCCTTGTCATATTGGAAGTCTTTGTACTCATTGATCCACCTCAAATAATAAATAGCAGTTGTTGCCGAAAGGTATTATACATAATCATTCGATTAAAGTAAATACAGCAATCTAATATATTACATTAGATTAAGGAAGCTCGCACTTCACGGTCAGTATCCTGTTGGAAGAGTCGTACGCCGCCGAAACGACGTACGTTCCGAAAATGACGGAAGATTTGGCTTTGGAGCCAGTCAGAACAAGGGCTATCTCTTCGGATACTTCTTTAAGGTCAGCAGATGAGAGGTCAGATCCGTTCAGGCAGCCGATACAAAGCGCGGTCTCATCCGCTATCGCTTTTATCGTTTCTTCATCGTCTTCACCCTCGTCCGGATCGTCCACGGCGAACATGCTGGTAGGCTTCGGTTCGGGCTCGTTGAGCTGTCTCGTAATGAGAAGAGCGGTGACGCCGGACGACAGATACACCTTCAAAACAGGAGAGGAACCGTCGGCTTTGCTTGCGTAGGTCAGAACGAATCCCTCGTCAGACTCGGTCACGGTACATTCGAACAAGTCCGAAAGCCTTTGCACCGCGTCGAGCCGCGGGTCGGGCGAAGGGCTCGGAGAAGCGTCCGGAACGCCTTTGCCGTATTCTTTGAAACCGCCGAAATAAAAAGACATCGCAAGGAAAAAGCCGCACATCAAAGCTCCCAGGGAATACATGACTATTCTGTCCCGGAGTTTTTTCTTCTTTAGCTTTTCGATCTCGCTTGACTTTTTTACGCTCATCTCAGTTGAGCGGAACG
>JAEEGL013264960.1_pt1 | contig 18825 bp, 9 predicted proteins | sample 9134231 | NCBI WGS metagenome assembly JAEEGL01 (sample SAMN16246548, study PRJNA631951) | gut metagenome | biome: gut microbiome; feature: rumen; material: fiber-attached | host: Bos | place: Iran: Karaj | collected 2018-10 | reverse complement strand
ATTTAAATTATTTATTCCAGTTAAATTAATATTATTTTCATTTTCATTATCATTTATTACAATATTATTAACTCCTTTTAATTTTAGTAATGTATTTATAAAATCAATTTGTTCATTTTTATTAATATTTAATAAATATTGAATTCTTTCATTATTATTTAAATTATCAACAACATTTTCTTGAAGATAATTATTTATAATTATATCATCTCCTAATTCAACTTGAAGTAAATTGTGATTATTGTCATGATATTCATCATTTAATCCTCCATTTGTTGCACTATTTCTTATTTGATTTATTGGATCTTCATTTGGTTCTTGGAAATTTATTATATTTTTTGGTGTTATTTCTTTTTGATTAATTGATTGTTTTTGCTTCTGAGTAAATTTATATTTTTTATTTGAAGAATTTTCTGTCATTTTTTTTTTGAGTTTTTCTTTTTTTTTTATTTAATTAATTTTTGATTTACATATTTATTTTTAAATATAATAATTTGATTTAATTAATAATCTTTAATATTATTTTAATTTTTATGTTTATAACAAATTTAAAAAAAATAAAATTAAATAAATGAATATGAGATATTTAAATGTTACATGTAATAATGCAACAACAAATGATGAACAATGTAAAGATATTGATGATAATGTTATACAACAATTTAAAATTATTATTACAATTGTCTTAATTGTTTTATTAGCATTTCTTGGATTTTTTGTATATAATTTAATAAAATGCTATTTACCAAAATGGAGAAGAGAAAGAGAATTAAGAGAAGGAGGAACTGTTGTGAATATTCAAGATACTTCAAATGAAGGTGTTCAAATTGAATTTGCTGATAAATAATTAATTAAAGTATTAAATTATGAATTTATATTAAAAGATTTTTTAATTTATTTATTTTATTAATTATCATTTAAAAATCAAAAAAATGAAAATAATTTGGTTTTTACTTTTCCTTTCTTTACTAATTTTTATTAATTCTCAAGATGAAAAAAAAGAAGATAATTCAAATAATTCAAATAAAGGAAATGAAAATAAAATAGGATCAAATGAAGAAAATAAAAATATAAATGAACATGAAGAAAATGAAGAACAAGATATAGATATTGAAATTTTTCCAGAATCAGAATATATAATTGACTTAAATGATAATACAATGAATGAAACAATACATAATAATTCATATGTATTAGTATTTTTCTATAATCAACATTATGAAAGTTGTAAAGATATTATTCCAATTTATATTAATATTGCTAAACAATTTAAAGAAAAATATTCTAATATTATTTTTGGAAAAATAAATGGAAAAAAAAATTTTGAAACTGTTTTTTTAAATGGAGTTTCAAGTTATCCTGCTTTAATGTTTTATGTTAATATTACTAATTATTATTATACCGATTATTTTAATGAAGAATCAATGAAGAAATTTATAGAAAAAAAAATAAAAAATCCTATTTTGGAAAGAAATAATTTTGAAGAAATAAAAGAAGAAATTAAAAACAGAACATTATATTTTGTTAGTACAATAAATCCTGAAACTGAAAATAAAAAATATGAAAATTTAAGAGATATAGCAGCAAAATATGATGATATATTTGATATATTTAATTGTATTAATTGTAGAGAAAAAACACAAAGTGATTTAACTTTATTTAAAATATTTCCAGAGGAAAAAATAATAAAATATGATAATTTATCATTTGCAAATGAATCAATTGATTATTTTATAAGAAAATATTATAGAAATAATAAAGAAAAATTAAATCATCTTGATTTTGTATTTGTCTTTAGATATAATCAAACATTTATTCTTTATTTAAGAGACAATAAAAAAGAAGAAGATGTAAAAAAAGATGAAATTTTCCAAAATTTACATTTACAATATGAAGGAAAGTATATAATAACATATACAGATATTGAAAATACTACAATTGGAAATTATGTGAAAGATCTTTTTCTTTTAGAGAATAATGAAATGCCAATTGTTAAAATTTACAATCCAGAAAATTTTAGTAGTTATTCATATAATGGTGAAATTACAAAGGAAAATATAATTGATTTAATAACAAAATATGAAAATAATGAATTAATAAGAGAAAAAAATTCAGAACCAATTCAAACTGATTTAGATTCATCTTTATTTTATTTAGTAGGAAAAAATTTTTATCAAGAAATTTATAATGCAAGTTTAAATTATATTGTTTTATTTATGGGAGGTGAAAATGCTTATGATGATAATTCAGAATATTTATATGAAAATTTAACTTATTTAGCAGAAAAATATAAAGTTTTAAATGAAACAAGAATTAAATTTGGAGCAATTAATCTTGATTTTAATGAAATTGATGAAAAAATCGAAACAAAACCTTCAATTGGAATTTATCTCGATGGAAAAAAAGATAAACCTATTTTTTATAATGGTACTATTGATAGTAATTCTATTGAAAGATGGATTTATGATTGTTTAGGATGGGAAAATATTCCTTCTTGGATTCCTGAAAGTGAAAAAAATGAAAATGAAAATATGAATGAAACTAAAAGTGATAATGTTGATCATGAAAAAAGTGATTTATAATATTTGTTTTTTATTTATATTTAATTTTGGTTTTTAAAAAGTATATTCTTTATTGAAATAGAAAAAAATAAATGTAATATTTTAAAATTGATATATAAAAACTATATAATACTTTATGTTTAAATTAATTCATGTTAATCATTAATTTTACTTATAATTTCATTTTTATAATTTTTTAAACTTTTTCTTATATCAGAAGGTTTTTCTTTTGCAATTCTAATTAACATTAATATTAAATCAAATAATATAAAATCATTATTATTAACTTCAGATTCAGTAATAAATGGTTTAATAATTAAACCATTTTCTTCTTGTAAAATATGTTCCTTTTTATCATCAATAATAATAATTTTTTTTAAATCTCTTCCTAAAATACTTAAATCTTTATAATAATTATTATTTTTAATAATTGCATTTTCTCTATATAATCTATATGAAAAATACTTTTCATCTTTTTCAATGTAATTTATTACTTCATCAGCATATTTTTTTAATCCACTTGTAAAAATAATTAATTCATAAAATTCTTTTAAATTTCTTAAAAAGTCTATTAATCCAGGACGAAAAATTACTGATTTTGAATAAAATATTTTTTTACCTTTTGGAATATGTATTAAAGTTTCATCTAAATCTAATACTAAAGTATATGGTTTTTCTGGAGGAAAAGGAATTATAAAATTTTTATTGTTGTAATTTATATTAGATTCATTTATATTTTTTTTGTTTTTATTTGTATAGTTATCAATTGATAATGGTATATTATTATTTATATTTTTAATATTATTATTATTCTTCTCTTTTTGAATTTCATTATTATTATTTTTTTTTAAATTTTTATATCTTGAAAAAACTGTTGTATCATCATTTTCAATAATTATATTAAATCTAGGATCATTTTGAATTAAATAATTATTATTATAATTATTGTTTTTAATTTGGTTTTTTCGTTTATTTATTATTGGAGTTAAACTATGATGATTCAAGGGAATTGGATTATTTATCATAAGATTATTTGAATTATTAAATCTATCTGTTAACATTTGATAATTATTTAATCTTTGTGTTTTTTGTATATCTAATGGATTTCTAATATAATAATTATTTGAATTATCAATATATTTATTTAATTTTTCTATTTTTTGATTTTGCTCTTGTATTTTATAATAATTATCTGTATTAATATCATCATTATTTATATTTGACTTTTCATTTTCTAAATTATTATTTTTTTGTTTTTGAATTTCATTATATACATTAATAGTCTTTTGTATAATTATTCCTTCATTATTATTTTTATTAATTTTATGCGATGGATTCTTAATTTCTTGAGAAAAAAAATTATATAAATCATTAAAGTTTTGATTTTTTAACTTTTTAAATATTATAATAATATCTTTTGCTTTTTTTTGATTTATTTTAACATATTGACTAATAATTTTATTAAGTCTATTATTCATATCTTTATCAGATAAAATTAATATTTGAGATTCATCTTTTTTATTTATTTTAGGATTATTAAATGGATTATTAAAAATACTTTCACCCATTAAATAACAAATATTAAATATATTTTTTATTTCTGCATTAAATAATTTTTGTTTATTTTGATTACTCATATCATAAATAATAATAATAGAATATAACATTAAATTCAAAATTTTTTTTATCAAATCAAAATATTCATTTTCTTTATTCATATCAATAATTTCATTATATATAATTTTAAAATTTTCAATCCATAAAATACAATCATCACAACAATTTTTATATTCTAAATATAATTTTTGTATTTGATCAAAAGCCATATTTATATCGTTTTTTAATTTATTAAATTCATTTTCATTTAATTTAGTTTTTTCAATAATTTCATTTTTTATTTCATTATTTAATTTATTGTTTTTTTCTTTTGAAGTGTTTTTTAAAATAGTTGAATTTGCTGAAATAGAAGGAATTGAAGTTGAAGGCGTTACATTTCTTTTTAAATTTGTTTTAAAATTTCTTAAAATTGTATTTGGTATATTTACATTATATATATCAATTGGTATATTTTTCATTGTATACAATAAATGATTTTTTTTAATCGATGTTTCAATTTTATTATTTGAATTTTTATTTATTGACTTTATCGTTAGAATATTATTAGATCTTTCATTATGAGTTTTATTTAATTCTTTTTCAAATATTCTTTGTTGTGACATTTTTTACTTTATTTTATACAACATGAATAATAATAAAAAAATATTTAAAATTATAATTATTATTTTTTAATTTTAATAATATGATTTCAAATTCAAATAATTTAGAAAATAATCAAATAAAAAAGACTGATTTATTTACATTATTAAAAACAGTATATCCATCTGAAGAATTAAAATTTAAAAAATTATCCTGGATGAAAGAAAAAAAAAATGTATATAAAGATAAAATAAATAAATATTAGTTATTTACAGATGAAAAAATACAATTTAACCAAAAAGAAAAAACACTATTAAAATCACTTTTATTAACAGAAATACCTGAAAACTTAAGAAAAAAAGTAAAAAAATAAAATAAAAATAATAGTTATGGTTAATTTCAAGTGGAGCAAAAAGAGATATAATAAATAATCCAAATTATTATAATAATTTAATACAAAATTTTCCAGATTATATTCCATGTCCATATGAAAAATTTATAAATTTAGATATTAAAAGAACTTATCCAAATGATATTTTTTTCAAAGATGAAAATAATTTAAATAAATTAAAAAATGTATTATTAGCTTATTCAAGAAGATGCTCTTCAATTGGTTATTGTCAAGGTTTTAATTTAATAGTAGGTAAAATATTAAAAATTTGCAAAAATGAAGTAAAAAAAATTATTAATAATAAATTTAATATTACAATTTTTTAGGAAGAAACTTTTTGGATTTTTACTAATGTTATTGAAAATTATCTTCCAATAAATTATTATAGTCAATTATGTGGAATTGTTATTGATTCAATTATTATTATGGATATTTTAAATTGTAATTTTAAAGATATTTTAATTCATTTAAATAATTTAAATGGCTCAATTTTTATTAATAATTTAATTAATAATTGGTTAATTAGTTTATTTTTAGATAATTTAAGTGAATGTTTTCAATTAATTATTTGGGATTTCTTTTTATTAGAAGGAAATATTGTTATATTTAAAGTTATATATGGTTTAATGAAAATGATTTCTAAAGATATTTTTCAAATTACACAATTTGAAAATCTTCAAAATTTTTTTAGGAATGTTATTCCAACATATGAAAATAGTGGTAAATTAATTTATTTTCTTTGTATTAAAAATTATTCATTTAATCATTTATATATTAAAAAAAGAAGATTAGAATTAAAAGAAGTAACTTCCAAAAAAATTTCTGAAAAAAATATATTTAATATTAATGATAATAATAATGAAGATTTGACTACAATTTGTGATTTAGATTGGCCAATTTGTATTAAAGATTTGAATTATAAAAATGAAATAGTTGAAGTTATAGCATATAAAACTTTAATACCTCCAATTATTAAAAATAATTATTTTTTTGAAAAAGTAAATTTTAATAAAAATCAATATTTAAATGATAATAATAATAGTATTGAAGATGAAAAAATAAATAAAGAGGAAATTTATAGTAAAATTATTATTCAAAGAAAAAAACATTTATGTAATTCAGAACTTCATTCAATAACTGATATTATAAAAGAAAAAAAAAATTATGAAATAAGTCATGAAAATAGTTTAATAGAAAATATAATGATAGAAAGGAAAGAAAATTATTCTTCTTTTATTAGTAATTCAAGTAATCATATTTCAAAAGAAATAAATGAAGAACAAATAAATGATTTAGTAAATAAAAACCAAAATATAAAAGAAAATCTTAAAGAAAATCTAAAAGAAACTCTAGATACAAAAATCGACAAATTAATAAATAAAGAAAATAATTAAAAAAAAAAAATTTATAAAAATAATTAACAAAAAAAATAATTATTTTTCATACAATAAAAAATTAAATTCAATTTTATTTTTGATTTTGCATAATTTGTTTTTGCTCTTCAAGTTTTTGATTAAAAGCTTCAATTTTTTGTAAAATATTAGCAGGAGCATTTCCAGTATTAGGATCAGTACCTAAAGGTCTTCTAAATAATAAAATATGAGGTTCAGGTTTATGAATTTCATAATGAACCCAACCTCGACTTTGTTGAACTCCTAATGATCTCCATTCATTTTCTGAAAGTAATCTTCCTTTTGGCATTGATTTATATATACTTTTTGGTAAGAGAACATGACGATATTCATATAAGTCATCATAGTATTTGTCACTATATTCTATTTCATCTGGGTAATGTGGCATTTTTATTTTTATTTTTTTTTATTTTATTGAGTTTTTATGAATTTGAAATTATGGTCTTTTTGGCGGGGTTTTTATTTTTTTTTTTGGGTTTTTATTTGTTATTTTTTATTTTTTTGGGTTTGGATTGTTTTTTTTAAATTTAATTTTATATTAAATGGTTTTTTATAAATTTAATATTTTTATAAATGTTTTTTATTTAATTTTAAATATTTTATTTATATTATATATATAAAAGTATCATTTTAAACTAATTTACACCAAATTAAATGTACAAACATCTAATTATCTTTCATCAATTATTTAATTTAACAAATAAAAACTATTTTATGATAAAATTAGTATTTTATATATACAAAGTATCATATATCAAATTTCCCATATGATATATATTTTAATTAAAAATTTTAACTAAAAATATCATAAAACCTAATCTAAGAAATATATAAACAATCCTACTTTAGTATTAGTTTCTAATAATCTTCTAGGAATTAAACAATGTAATAAAATCATTAATAAAGTTTCCATAAATAAATTAATACATAAGCAAATAACAAAAATTTTTTTATGTGCTCCTAAAACTTGAGTAGTCAATTTTGGTAAAGCAAATTCATTTAAATAACTTCTTAAAATTCTCATAATAACAAGATGTAAAGAATAAATTTCATATAATTCATCTTTATCTAAATAATTAAATTTATCATCATATTCAACTTTTAAAATTCCTTTTAATAATTTTTCCTCTAAAAATATAATATTATTCATAACTAAATCTTGCCTTTGATATTCCATAACACCAAAAGCATTACAAACATCAGTTAAATAACTATAATATTTATCTTCTTCACCTTCTGGGATAATTGCAATAAATTCACTATCTTTAAAATTTTTTAAATCTTCACATGAGACATGATCAAAAATTGATATTTCAGAATAAGTACTTTTATCTTGTTGTTCAATATGTTTTATCATTTTCATAACAAATAAATGTTCTTGAATATCATATGAAATTAATGGAAGTGAAGCATTATTTTTTATAAAGTAACCAAAATCATATTGAGAAGTATTTGTAATTATCATAATTTGTAAACTATTTAAAACTAAACTTAGGTCATTATCTACTTCTGCATTATAATTTACAAAATCAACTACTGTTCTTAATTTTTTTAATTTACCTTTCATACATATAAATAATATAATTGATATTATATAATATATTACATATAAGAAAATTACAATTGAAATATTCGCTTTTACCAATGGAGTAAAAGACTTTAAGTTCTCTTTTCTCATTTTTTTTAATACTTTATCAGGTATGATTATTTCTTCTTTTTTTTCCATTATTGTTAACTTAATATATTCATCTTTTTCTTGATTAATTTTATTTACAATCTCCATTGGAGTTTTTTCATATAAAGATAATAACATTTTTAAATGGTTAAATTTTGATTTAAAATATTTCATAAATGATGCACTTGCAAATTTCGCTTTAACAGCTTCTAATTTCCTATTTAAAACAGTAATAAATTCATAAATAAAGAAAATAGTTACACCTATTAAAACGAAATTTAAAGCAAAAATTGCAACTGTAAAACCAATCAAAATATTTTCAATCCCTTGTAAATAATTAGAAAACCAATTTTTAATTAAATTTTGAATATTAAGTAAAGCTCTTTCAACAAAAGGATAATTCATTAAAGCAGAATAAATATTTCTTTGTTCTTGTGTTGCTTTGGTTAAATCTAAATTTGAAACTTTATAATCAATTCCAATAGTAAAAAATTTTATTGAAGTTGTTCTTAAAGAATCACTATTAATAACTTGTACTAAATAATTTAAAAAAACATTAATTCCTTCTAAAAAAGTTTCTTCTTTAACATAACTATCATCTTCAGTATCATCAGTAGTTGAAACAGTAGAAGGAATTAAAATTTTTTCAGCTTCAATTTCATTTATATATGAAGTACTTAACTCAAAAACATTTTGTTTAAAATTTAAATAATGTGAATTTATAGTTTGAAAATTTTCTTTAAATTGATTATAAATTATTGTAGAAACATCCATTCCTATTCCTTCAATTTTTAATTTTTTTTGTAAATTATATGCATATTTTTGATAGTCACATTGACATGTTGTTGAATTTTTTGGAAATTGAATACAGATATTAGAAACTAACCTCATTTCTTCTGTTTGAACACCCCTCATAAAATATTTATATCTTTGAAATAAATTAAATAATTTTGTAAATTTATTATCATTTATTAATAAAAGAATTAAATATAGAAATCCTAAAATTAATAAAAATCCATTTATTCCTGTTATTATATTTGAAAATATTTTTAATTTTTCAAAATCTAATTTTTCTTCTTCTTTTAATTTTTCTCTTCCAGATAATTTTAATCTAGTTCCTTTACTTGTTCCAATTGAACTTCCTGATATTGATGAAGCTTCTCCAACAGTGTTTTGAACATATCGACTTAAGGAATTATTAAAATTATTATTTTCCATATCAAATTTTTGTTTCTCATCATCTTGTTTTTTTTCATTTGAATTATTTCCATTTTTTTCTGTTACAACATAATAAACTATATAAATTTCTCCGTCTGTGTCTATTTCATATTTTTTATTTAGGATAAATGTTAATTTTTGAAATAAGTTCTTTTGAATTTGAAAACTTTCTATTATTTTTTCTGGATTTTTTATATCTGAATTGTCTTTTAAATAATCTGATAATGTTTTTAAATAACGATTAAAATTTAAATTAACTAAAATTTCTTCTTCTTTTTCTTTTTCTTTATCTTTTAATTTTTGTAATTCTCTTTGATTTGCTTTTATTTTTTCTTTATCTTTCTCTTTTGAATTTTTTATATCTTTTTCCATTTCTTCAACTTGTCTTTGTAAATGTGTTTTTTTATCTGATTTTTCAACTTGAATTCTATTAAACATTTTACCAAAATAAAAAAATTTTTGAGCTATTATAAAATTAGCAACCATTTCAGGAGTAATTTTAAGTAAAGATCCCATTTTTTCACTAAAAGAAATTAACATTTCTTTTTCACCATCTTTTTTAAATATTAAAACATCTTTATTTCCTAATAAATAATGCCCAGATATTAAAACTTCTCCAGAGTCAATAGAAGGAAATGATATATATTTCATATAAAAACTTTCAATAAATCCTCTTTCCATTAATTTTGGACTTTTAAAATTAATAACAACATATTCAAAAATATTTAAATCATCTTTAAAATCATTAGTATTAATACTAATTATAAATTTCTCCTTTCCAAATTGTCTTACATCAGAAGGGAATAAATTATCTAAACAATAATTTAAATATTTCCTAAAATCATAACTTGACTTTACAATTGTACAATCTTTTGCAACTAATCCATAATGAATTAATAGAAAATTATCATTTGCAAAATGATATTCTAAATATTCATCAAAATTTGATAATTCCAAAAATTCATAATTACTATTTAAAGATTTTACTGCAATAATTTCAAAGATATATCTTAATAATAAAACTTCATATGAATATGAAGATGAATTTTTAATTAAAGCTAAAATTTTTGGATTTTTTGCAAAATTATACAATTTATCACTTATTTTAATTATATTTGTTGGATTTTTATTTTGATATCTCATAAAATGATCTATATATTGAAAAAATTCATTATATAAAACAAAGACATCTTCACTATCTTTAAATTGAGCATAAGTTTTATTAAATTCTACATTTTCTTCCATTTTCTTTTCAAACATTACTAATATATTATAATATATTGTTGTATTTGTTGCTTTATATTTCATTAAATATTGATAACTTGCTAAATAATATTTTAATCTCTGAGTTTCATTTTTAAATTGCATATCATATAATTTAATTAAATCTAAATATATTAATTCTTCAGCAGTTGGTTTTAAATTTCCATTTGCTAATTCTTTATCTATTACTTTTACAGTAAAACTAAAAAATTCTTGAATTGTAATTTGATTTGGTGTTGTCTCACCAAAAGTTGATACAATATTAGGACAAATGGCACAATTTTCTACTTTACATGTTACTTTATGATTAATTACCCATTTTGCTATTATTTGATTGTAATCTAAATCATTTGATATTAAAAATATCAACATTGAAATATAATTTCTACTATTATAAAAAACTTCTAATACTGTTGTTTCATCGTGACTTAAGAAAAAAAATAATATAAATACTGATGATAAAATAATACAAAAATAAAATAAAAATGTTTTTTTATAATCAATTAATATCATAAATAAACAAGAAACACAAGAAATTGTAATTAAACAATTTCTAATAGTTGAAGTTTTTTTCAAAGGAAAATATAATAATTCATGAGTAGTAATATAAAATACAGACATAATATGAATAAAATAAATAAAAATAATAATAGTAGGAGCAAGATTTAAAAACATTATTTTATAAGTTATAATATTTCCTCCTTTATTAAGAACATTTTTTTCAATTGATAAAAATATTTTTAAAATAATACAAATTAAATCATAAGTAGCAGAAAATTTCATATCAAATGGAAAATCTCCTAGAGTACCAGGATACGCTTTTAGATTAGCAACAACTGCATGAGAACTTAAATGTTCAATATCATCTGATATTAAATAAAATAACATAATTAATAAAAAAAATTCAATAATTCCATACATTCCTCCATTTTTTTCATATGATTTATAAACACATTCTACAATTGCAGTAATATAACTATCAAATATATAAATAATTAAAGCTCTAAAAAGAATAAATTCATAAAAATTTATATAAATTTTTTTAAATATTTCCATTCTAACATCAGTTGAATTAACACTATCTTTTGTTAATGTTAAAAATAAAAGATAATATATTATAATAATAATTATTACTGCTACTATTACTGATATCATATATGTTGAATCTGTTGTTGGTAAATATTCTTTATATAAATTAAATGGACTTACATAATACATATATATTTCTTTTTCATCATAAATTTTGTTTAAATGAGATAATTTTTGAGGAACTGTTGATATAAATGAAAAAATTGCTAGAAAATCTATTAAATAAAATAATCCTATTATGAAATTGTTTTTTATTATGTAGGTAAATGTACATTTTGTGTAAAGATATTTTCTAGATTGGGCATTCATTTTTTTATTTTTTTATTATATTTTTATATTTTGTATATTATAGTATTATTTTGTTTTTTTAATATTTATAATATTTTCTCTCTATTATTATAATAATTTAAAGATTTTGAAAAATGAAAGTAAAATATTATTATTATTTTATTTAAAAATTTATATTAAAATTGATTTTATTATTCAAATTTTATTTATCTTCATGTAAATAAAATAAATTTGATAAATTGATATCAAATTTTTTAAATAACTATATATATTTAAAAAAATTATAAATAAAATAAGCTATATTAAATTTAAGTTAATAATTTTAAAAAAAAATAAATCTAAATTTATTTAAGTATATCATATATATTTTTTATATCTCAATGATTATAATAATAATAATATAATTTATTAAGATAATGTAAAATTATATATATTAAATAATTAATATTTAAATAAAAAAATATTTAAAGATAAACAAAATGAAAATATTCATTTTATTTTAAATAAAAATGACAGAAATATTATCTCAAAATAATAATAAAATAGAAAAAGAAATATTAAAAATTTCTTTATTTCAAATAATTTATGAAAATGAGTATGAATTATATATAAAAGATGAAAAAAATAACAAAAAATATATTCCATCATCATTTCTAGAATATTTAAATGAATGTAAAATTTGCAAAAAGGATATATCACATATTAATAATAATGAAGATGAAAATTTATGTTCTGATTGTTTAAAAAAAAAAAATAATAACAATCAGGCTTTTTTAAATTCAACTTGTTTAATTCATGATAAAAAATATCAATATTATTGTTTAAATTGTAAAAATAATTTATGTCAATTATGTTTTGATGCTCATTCTTCTCAACATGAAAAAGTTAAGTTATCAAATTTAATAGAAAAAAATAATAATTTTTTTCAAAAAATTGAAAAAATTGAAAATACTGTTCTAAACTTTGAAAATACTTTAAAAGATATATTAAATAATATAGAAAATGAAGTAATTAAATTTAAAGAATTAACAACAAAAAAAATAAAAGAATTTAAAGACATAATAGAAATATCAAAAAAATTTAATTTAACATTTAAAAAAAAAAAAGAAAATAATGATTTATCATATGAAATAATTAAAAATACAATCACATTCACAAATTTTATTAATATCAATTTTAACTTTAAAAAAAAGTCTAATTATTTTGAAAAAGCAGATATATTTTATAAATTTATAACACAAAATAATATTCTTCATCAAACCGATAATAAATTATATAATAATAAAATTTCACAAAGAAAAAATATTTTAACATTAAAAAATCATACAGAACCAGTTCAATGTTTATTAATATTAAAAGACGGAAGATTAGTATCATCAAGTAATGATGGTTTAATTATTATTTATAAAAGAAATTTTGAGCCTGATTTAATTCTTAAAATTCATAAAAAAGAAGTTTATAATATAATTCAAAATCATTTAAATGATATTGTATCTTGTTCAGCAGATAAGACAATTAATGTAATTCAACTATTAAAAGATACATATAATGTAAAACAAACATTAAGATCTCATTCTAATTCCATTATTCACATTCAAGAATTTTCAAATCATAATTTATTTTCTTCTTCGACAGATCTTTCAATTAAAATTTGGAATAATACTAAAAAAGGTTATCAATTAATTCTTACCTTAAAAACAAAAGATAAAATATATTCTATATTAGAACTAAAAAAATTTAATAAATTTGTTTGTTTAGAATCAGAAAAAAATCTAATTTTTTATGATTCAAATAATTTCATTGAACTTTATTCTTTGAAAGAAATTAATAATTCTGGTTGGACAAATTCAATATGTTTACTTAATGATAATATTCTTGCAATTGGTGGTAAAAATAATATAATTATATGTGATATATCAACTTATGAAATATTACATATTTTACAAAGAGATTGTCAAGTGATTTGTATTAAAAAATTTTCTCAAAATTTGATTTTAACAACTGATGTTTTAGGACAAATTTTTCAATGGGAATTAATTGGTGATAATTTAAATTTTATTGCTAAAATTATTCATGCACATCAAAATAAAATTCCTTCAATCGTTCAATTTGAAAATGGAATTCTTGTCACTTGTTCTAATGATAATACAATAAAAATATGGAAATAAGAAATTCCTTTTATGAATTTATTTTAATATTATTGAAGAAATTAGACTAAAATATATTATGTGTGTGGTTTAACTTTTTATAAAATATCTTTAAAGAAGCTCAATCAATAACTCTTTTTGACTATCAAAATTTTATTTTTTTTTTCATTAAATTAAATAATTAAATAATATTTGTTATTTTTTATAATTTTGAATGTTTGTTTTAATTGATTTCGATTATAGATGTTTTAATTAGAATTGATATGTTTTATTAATGTGTTTTTTAATTTTTTCAATATATCACTATTTAATAAATTAAATGATATTAATAAAATGAAACTAAAAAAAATTTTCAAATTTAATTTAAAAAATAATTAAAAACTATTAAAAAAAAATTATAAAAAATTCTTTTACAAAATATTATTTTTAATATTAGAAAAATAAATTATTAATAAACTTAAAACAATTAATATATTAAGAATCATTTTTAGAAGAATAATTATCTTTTTCAAAAGAAAAAAAACTTGATTTTTCTTTTGTTTTATTTAACAAATTATTATTTTGATTACCTTCTCCAATATATAAAACTTCTTGTTTATTATTAAAATCAAAAATTTCATTATTATAATTATTATTATTACCTAAAGTAAAATTTAATGATTTTCTAATTTTATTTTTTTTATTTTTCCTTAAACCTAACTGAAAATATCTTAATAATTTATGTAAAAAGGAAGTGAATTCATAAGCTTGTTTAATATTACAAATTGGTTCTTTTGGCATTTCTTTTCCAGAAATTTTATTTTTAATAGTATTATAAAAAGTTTCATATTGTAAAGAATTTAAACTTGGATAAATATATTTAAATATATCATAATATAAATTTACTTGTTGATTAAATGATTGAATTGATAATAAAATATTATAAAAAATTTGACATCCTTGAGAATTTTTTGTTCTTATATCAAAAAAATGACGAGTTAAATAATATAAACTTTTAGCACAAAATGGACAATAAATTTGTGAGTCTCTATATTTTTTTCTTTGGTTTTTAAATAATTCTAATAATTTTTTTGAATCTCCTTTTTTATTTATATTTGGTTTATATTCTTTATTTTGAAAATACGCATATTTACCTATTTCATATAATTGCTTTGAGATATATGATTTGAAAAGCTTTTTACTTTCATTATAATCTATATTATTTATTTGTTTTATTGTTTGTTTAAAATTAATGTAATCTTCTTTAATACACATAAAATAAACTCTTATTATTTCTATTGGTTTAAATATATTAACAGAATAAGATAATTTGTATAATTTAAATAGATTTTCTTTTGTTAAATATTCTCCAAGAAATTTTGCTTTTTTCTTTTTATGAATAGTTCCTTTTACCATATTTAATTATTTTTTTATCTATAAATTTTATTATTTTTTATTTATTTTTTGACAATTTTAAAAAAAAATTTTAATATAAAAACTAAATAATATATTTTTACTAATTAAAAAAATTAAAAATATCAATAATCTATATAATAATATTTTATGATAAAATAATAAACCATAAAAATTACATAGAAAATTAAAATAAATTAAAAATTTATTTATCAAATAATCCTTTAAATAAATTTTTATTAGTACCAATTTTAATTTGAATACTTCTAGGAGAATAACCTAATAATTGATATATTTGTGATATTTGTAATTTAGTTTTTGAAGAAACAGAAACATGTACTAATAAATCTTTTATTTGCTCACTTAATTCATTAAATTTTTTTTGAGAATCTAAATATAATTGTTTTAAAAATTTAACTTGTGTTTGAAAAGAATATTCTAGATCATCAATATTTGTTTTTGTTTTTGTTCTTCTTTTTCTTCTTTTTATATTTATATTTTCTATATTTGAATTTTCAACATTTGATGATTCATTAAAATTTATTTCATTAATATTACTTAATGAAAATCTTCCGTTATTTATTTGAATAATTGAAAAAGATTGATTATATAATTTCAAATCATTAAAAAATTTTTTATTATCTTTATTTCTATTTATTTTTATTGTTTCATTTGATTTATTTAATTGTTTTTCATCTTCCTTTATTCTTTCATTTTGGATTTGTAATTTCTTTTCCATTTCATTCATATTGTTTTTTAATAGTTTTATTTCATTTTCATTTAGTTTTATAAAGTTTTTATATTTTTCTATTTCATTTTTATTTTCTTTTATAATGTTTTTATATTCTTCAATTTCAATATGATTATTATCTTTTTTAATGTCATTATTTTTATCATTTATTATATTTTTATACTTTTCAATATCATTATTTTTTTCATTTATTATATTTTTATACTTTTCAATTTCATTATTTTTTTCATTTATTATATTTTTATACTTTTCAATTTCATTATTTTTTTCATTTATTATATTTTTATACTTTTCAATTTCATTATTATTTTCATTTATAATATTTTTATATTTTTCAATTTCATTATTATTTTCATTTATTATATTTTTATACTTTTCAATTTCATTTTGATAATTTTTTATATCAGATTTATATTTTTCTATGTTATTTTCATATATTATTTTTTCAGTCTTTTGATTATCATTTTGAATATTATTTAAATCATTTTTATATCTTTCAATTTCTTTCTTATAACCATTAATATTAGTTTTATATTTTTCAATTTCATTTTTATAAATATTTATTTCATTTTTATGTCTTTCATTTTCATTTTTATTTTCTACAATCATATTACTAAAATTATCAATTTCTTTTTGAAGTTCCTTTATCTTTAAATCTTTTTCATTAATAATTATTTCTAATTTAGAAATTTCTTTATTATTTTCTGCTAATTCATCAATTTGGTCATTTTTAATTTTTTTTTCCTTTATCATTTCTTGAATAATATCATTTTTCTTTTTAATTAATTGTTCATTTTTTTCAATAACATCATTTAATTCTTTAGTTTTATCACTAACTATTTGAATAATATCAATTTCTTTTTCTTTTTTCATATTTTTTTTATTAATTAAAACAATTTCTTCTTTTTTATTTTCAATTTCTTTTTGTAAATTTTCATTTATTAATTTATATTCATCATTTTCTTTTCTTAATTTTTGTATTTCTTCTTGATTTTCGTTTAATTGTTCAATCATTAAATTTAAATCATCTTTTTGCTGATTTAAAATTATTTCATATTTATTTTTATCTTCATTAATATTATTATTTATATTACCTTTTAAACTTTTAATTTCTTCTTTCTGTTCATTTAAATTTTCAATTAACTTTTTATTCTCTTGATTAATATTTTCATATCCATTTTTTGTTGTTTCAAATTCTTTTTTTAATTTTTCAATTTCTTCATTTTTCTCAGTTGATATTTTTTCTTTTTCTTTTGATATTTTTAAATTTTGTCCCATTTCATTTTTTAATTTTTTTTTTAATTTCTCTATTACTTTTATTTTTTCAAGAGATTGACTATCAGAAAATTTAACATCTGATTTTAATGCTGCAATGTCTGTTTCATATTTATTTTTTAAGTTAATTAAATTTGATTCTGTTTCTTTTAATTTTTTTTGTAATATTTCATAGTTTTTTAAATCTAAATTTGATTGTTTTAATTGTGAAATTATAATTTCTTGACTTTTAATTTTTGTATTTAATTCATTTATTTTTTTCATTTTTTCATCTCCTTTAAATTGAGTTTTTAATATTTGAATTTCTCCTTCTTTTATTTTTATTATACTTTCTTTTTCAATTATCATTTGTTTATTTATTAAATCTTTTTCTTTTAATAATTTTGATAGTGTTTCTTTTTCTTGTTTTAAATTTTGAATTGATTGATTTTTAAATTTAATTAATTCATCATTATTTCTTATATTTTTATATAAATCTTTTATTTGTTGTTCTTTAATTTCAAATTCTTTTTTAATATCCATTAAATCATTTTCTAATTTAATATAATTTTCATTTTTTTTTTCAAATATTATTTTGTATTTTTCAAGTTCATCTTTTATATTGTTATAATTTTTGTCAGATGATATTTTTTCTTTTTTGATTTTGTTTAAATCATTGCCTAAAATATTATTAGACTTTTCTGCTAAATTTTTACAATCATTTAAATTTGAAATAGTATTATTTAAATCAAAATTTAAAGCAGTTAAATCATTAATTTCTTCTTTTAATTTCTTAATTAAACATTCATTATTTTCTTTTTCTATTTTTGCCGATTGAATAGTATCATTTAATTCTTTTGACATTTTTTTTTTATAAATATTATGTTCATAAGTTTCTTTTCCTAAAGTTTGTTTTAACTGTTTATTTTCTTTTAAATAAATTAGATTAGTTTTTTTTATTTCTTGAATTGAACTTAATAATGTTTCTTCATTTATTTTTTTTATTCTATTAACTTCTTCATGTGAATATTTTAATTGTTCTTCTAAATTATTTATTCTTTCACAATAATATAAATTTTGTTTTTGAAGTGATATAATTTCACTATTTTTTAATGTTAAATGACGAGATAATATTGTATTTTTTTCATTAATTTGATTTATTTCTTTTTGATATTCATCTTTTTTTTT
>JAEEGL012094318.1_pt1 | contig 18825 bp, 23 predicted proteins | sample 9134231 | NCBI WGS metagenome assembly JAEEGL01 (sample SAMN16246548, study PRJNA631951) | gut metagenome | biome: gut microbiome; feature: rumen; material: fiber-attached | host: Bos | place: Iran: Karaj | collected 2018-10 | reverse complement strand
TCTTATATTTAGTTCACCATCTTTAGAATATAAATATTGTTCTCTTGCATATCTTGCTACATAATCTGGATCTTGTAATTTTTCCACTTCAACTTTCAAATATGCTTCTTCTTCTTTTAATTTATTTAATTCTTCAGTATAAAATACTTTTTCTTGTCTTTTAATTAATAATTGTTTCCACACGGAAAATAAATTCACTAATATTAGTGAAATTAGAGCAATTGTTACAACTGAAATTAATATAACTCTTCTTTTAGATTTTTTAGTTAACTTTCTAGCCATAATCCTTCTCCTTACGAGAAATTATAGCACTTAATACCATAAAAATCAATGTTTAGTAATTTTACTTGTCACTTTATTAACAATTATAAATCCCAAAACTATTGACAATAAAAAATAGAAATGAAATATACCATTATTAATATATCTTAAAATTATAAAATATAAAAATACATTATCAATTACAAAAAAGATATTTATTAGTATTTTTATTATTCCTTTTGAATAATATATAAATTTATAATTTAACTTTAATAAAAAATTAAAAAGTATTCCATAAAAAAAAGAATATAATATAGATTTAAGTTGGATGTCTAAAGATATCATTTAAATAACCTATTTAGCATACTCTCTTGTTTGTTTTTTTTCTTATTATTATCAGTATAACTTATACTATTAACATTACCTTTTATCACTACTTTACCTTCAATAGTATCTAATTTAACCATTTCTAAATTTTCGCCTTTTATATTCATATAACCCATAACTGTATCTAATATAAATTCTTCTTTATCAAAATTTTCAACTTTATTTACTCCTGTTATATTTATATTATTTCTATCTGTTATAGACAAAGTATGATTTACATTATTCATATTATCACCAATAAATTATATGAATTAAAATAAAAAAAATACTGATTATTCAGTATCTTCTTCTACTTTTTCATATTCAGCAAAAATCGCATCTTCGAACATTTTACGAGTTTCAGCATTTAATGGATGTGCAACATCTTCATTTTCGTTATTTTTGTTCTTACGACTTGGCATAGCCAACATGAAGTTACCTTCCTTTTCAATAATTCTGATTCCCTTGATTTTAAAGCAATCATCTAGAACAACTGTTGCTATTCCTCTCATTCTACTGTTCTCGCCAGATACCTTATGCACTGATACAGATGTTATCTTCAAGTAAATCAACTCCTTCTATTTAAATTTTAACTTTTTATTAGCAAAAAGTCAATATTTTTGCCCTAGTATTTCCACATTTTTAGTCAAAATATCTGAGTAATTAAAACTCCTTTTTATGCCATCAAAACTATCTACTACAAAGAACCTTTCATATACTTCTGTTACCCTACCATTTACATACTCACTCTTATTTCTTATATTATTTATTTTTAAATTTATTTTTTTATTTTTATTATCATTTATATACTTTTTTATACCATATAACATCGTTATATCACCATTTAAGTATATGAAAAAAGTGATATAAATATCACTCCATATTATTAGCTATTTCTGCAAATATTTCTATTGGTAATTTCTCTGCTCTTACATCCTCAGTATAATTATTTTTAATCAATATTTCTCTTATTTTATCAAAATCATAATCTTTCAGATTATTTCTCAAAGTTTTCCTTTTTTGCACAAAGGAATCTCTAATTAATTTAAAGAATATTTTCTCATCTTTTACATTTAATCTATTATTTTTTTTTTCTAATGCTATAACTATACTATCAACATTTGGTTTTGGGATGAATACATTTTTACTTACTACAAATAATTTTTTTACATTATAGTAATAATTTATAAATATTGTTAAAGAATTATAATCTTTTGTTCCTACTTTAGCACTTAATCTATCTCCTACTTCTTTTTGTACCATTATTACTATTTTATCTGCATTAATATCTTCTTCTATTATTTTTGTAATAATAGGTGTAGTAATATAATATGGTAAATTTGCTACTACATATAATTTTTTATAATCATATTTATTAATATCTTCTTTTATATTTCTCTTTAAAAAGTCATCAAATATTATATTTGCATTTAAGGTATCTAATATAGGTTTTAATGATGTATCTATTTCATACCCTATAAATTTATCTGTTTTATTTAATATTTTCTTGGTTAAAGCTCCTGCGCCACAACCTACTTCTATAACTAATGTATCTTCATCTATAAGTGCTGAATCAACTATATTATTTAAAATATTTTCATCTGTCAAAAAGTTTTGTCCAAATTTCTTTTTAAATTTAAAATCATAGTCTTTTATAAACTCTTTTTGTTCCATAGTACCTCCAAAAAAGATATGGATTTAAAAACCATATCTTAATACTTCAAATGTAACATTTCTTTTTCTTCCAAATAATGCACATTCATCATTATATTCTGTTTCAAATAATAAATCCATTAATATATTTCCTTTTTTCCATTCACTTCTCATTGCAGAACCTGTATCAAGTACTATCCCTGTTATATATCCATCTATATTTGAACCACTCAATCTTACAACTGTTCCTATTGGAAATTTTGAATTAGCTGCTGCCAAAATGCGTAATGTACCATATTCTTTATCATCATATGTAATAGTTAATGTCTTATATCCACCATCTACTTTTTCTGCTACCTTATAACCAGAAGCAGTAATACCTATACATCCAACACAATCTGGTCCATATGCAGTTACTGTACCAGTAAATGTTTCTATTACTTGGGCATCTATTAAATCATTAGCCATTGCTATTTCATCTATAACTGTATCTTTATAAGGGATAGTATTATATATACTATTAACGCTTAATATAGATCTAGAATCTTCATAACCTGGTGTGACAATTACACTTAAAACTGAACATACTAAGATTAATGTACCTGAAAGAAGTTTTAACATTTTTGTTCCAATTTTCATTATCTCACCTCATATGTAAATACTACCATAAAACCTATTTCAAGTCAAATAACTTAGAGGCATTTTCACTAGTTATTTTATACACTTCTTCAACACTTATTTCTTTTATTTCTGCTATAAAATTAGCAATATATTTTAAATATAAAGGACTATTCTTTTTACCTCTAAAAGGTACAGGAGTCATATATGGAGAATCTGTCTCTAATAATATGTTTTTTAAGTCTATTCCCCTTACCACATCTTTTAAATTACAATTTTTAAATGTAATGACTCCACCTATACCAAGTTTAAAACCTAATTTAATAAATTTATTAGCCATTTCTAAACTACCAGAAAATGCATGTATACTTCCTACTACTTTATATTTCTTTAATATTTCATATGTATCATTAATTGCATCTCTTGAATGTACTATTACAGGTTTATTATATTTTTCTGCCAACTTTAATTGATTCTCAAATATTTCTATTTGTTTTGCTTTAGTATCTTTTGTATAGTGATAATCTAATCCTATTTCACCTATTGCCACTATTTTATCTATATTTCTTTCAATATATTCTATGTAATCATTTGGGATATTATCTACTTCTTCTGGATGAAATCCTATTGCTTTATATACATTAGATTTTTTTAAAGATAACACTTCTTCATTACTTTTTAAATTACATCCATTATTAATTGCTAATATATTATTTTTATTCATTTTATCTATTAATTCATCTAAATTATCATAATCTTCAATACTTAGATGACAATGCGTATCAATCATAATTACCTCCATAATAAAATTATACCATAAATGGTATAATCTTATATTTCTTTTGCTAATTTTAAATATGATATAAAGTAATAAATTACAATTAAAAAATATGCTAAATCTATATAATTAAACTTATATATCATACTAAGTATACAACACAACATTATGAAACCAAACCCTATAGAAGTCCACATTATAGATCTACGTATACACTTTTTCATAATATCTCCTTTGCTAATATTTACTGCTATTTTATAATACCACATAAATAATAACATAGAAACATAAAAACTATGTATTTACGTGTCGATTTACACTAATTTTCTTAATGCTGCAATTACATATTGAATTGGCATATATAAAATCTTTATAGCTTCGTATTGAACTGTGAAAACATAGTTACATAACCAATCATATATTATTGGCCCAACAAAATACCAAATTGCAAAGAAAGCAGCAATTCTTAGAATTGTTATATCTAGTTTCAATGCTCTTAATACCAAATTAATCACAAAAACTATAAAAAACACTGCAACTAATAATACAACTATAGGAAATACTATATCCTTCCAAAAAATCATATATATATCCTCCTCTATTTATTAAATTATAGCATATATAATTCAAATATAAAAGTAGAGATTAACTCTACTTATTATTTTTTTACATCTATTCTTGCAAATAATGGATATGGTGTAGTAAGTTCATATGAATTATCTGGATCATATCCCATATCTTTACAATTATTATTAATTTGTTCTAATATTTTTTTACTTGTATCAGGCATAAATGGTTCTAATAATAAACCACAAACTCTAATACCTTCTAATAAATTAAATAGTACTGTTTCAAGTCTATCTTTCTTGTCTTCTTCTTTAGCAAGTGCCCATGGCATTGTTTCATCTATATATTTATTACTTGCTCTTAAAACATCAAATATATCAGTAATTGCATCTGCAATATGATATATATCCATATTATCAGTTACTTTTTTATCTAATTCATTTATTAAAGACATATAATTATTATCTATATCTTCATATACCTTTTTATTACTTACATTTCCATCAAAATACTTATTACCCATTGAAATAGTTCTTTGAACTAAATTACCAAGTACATTAGCAAGTTCAGAATTTATTCTATCAATTACTAAATCATAAGTAATATTTCCATCAGCTGCAAAAGGTATTTCATGAAGTACATAGAATCTAACTGCATCTACTCCAAACTTTTCAACTAGTTCATCTGCATATATAACATTACCTCTTGACTTACTCATCTTGTCATTATTCATTAATAACCATGGATGACCAAAAATCTTTTTTGGTAGAGGTACATCTAGTGACCATAAGAAACATGGCCAATAAATAGAATGGAATCTAATAATATCTTTACCAATTAAATGTACATCTGCTGGCCAATATTTTTTAAATTCTTCTGATTCATTATCAACATCATAACCTAAGAAAGTAATATAATTTGTAAGAGCATCAAGCCATACATATACTACATGCTTAGGATCAAAGTCTACTGGTATTCCCCATTTAAATGATGTTCTTGAAACACATAAATCTTGTATGCCAGGTTTTATAAAATTATTAATCATTTCATTTCTTCTAGCTTCAGGTTCAACAAACTCTGGATGATTATAAAATAAATCTTCTAATTTATCTTGATATTTAGATAATTTAAAGAAATATGCTTCCTCACTTTGTTCTTTTACTTCCCTACCACAATCAGGACATTTACCATCTACTAATTGAGATTCAGTCCAAAAAGATTCACAAGGAGTACAATATAATCCTTTATATTCCCCTTTATATATATCTCCTTTTTCATACATTTTTTTAAATATATGTTGTACTGTCTTTTCATGAACTTTATCTGTAGTTCTAACAAATCTATCATAACTAGTATTCATTAAATCCCAAATATCCTTGATTTGTCCTGCAATATTATCAACATACTTTTGTGGTTCTAAACCAGCTTCTCTTGCCTTCTCTTCAATTTTAATACCATGTTCATCTGTACCTGTTTGAAAATAAACATCATATCCTTTTAATCTTTTAAATCTTGCAATTGCATCTGCTAAAACTATTTCATAAGTATTACCAATATGTGGTTTACTTGATGTATATGCAATTGCAGTTGAAATATAAAATTTTTCCATAATTTCCTCCTTCTTGCAATAAAAAGAAAAATCTATAAATCTAAGGGTCCAATAGGACGGTACCACCTTAGTTCATAGATTCTATGCACTTACTCTTTAACGCAGAAATACGATTATGCTCCAAAACCATATTCAATAAATCTTACATACTTGTTTGCACCAACCACAAGTTCTCTAAATGCATAATTTATTTACTCATTTCTTCATTGCAATTTAATAAAACAATGAGATTATAGCACAATATTATCATTATTCCAAGTGTTTACTCAAAAATCTTGAAATAAAATTAGCTGTTTTTTCCAATACTTCATTTATTTCAGAATCAGATAATATAATAACTGCTCCAACTGCATCACCTGATACAATAACTGGTGAAATTATAAAATTACATTTTATTTTTTCACCTTTTATAATTTCAACTCCATCATTAGCAACACCTATATTTGTTTTTCTTTCCATTATCATATTATTAATAAAATTACTTATTTCTTTATTTAAATATCTCTTTCTTATTAGTTCAGATACAGCTATTACATTACTCAAATCTGTTATTATTATATCATTATTAATAAAATCATAAAAAGAATCACTACAATTTTGAGCAATATCCTCCATATCAGACATGTATGAATATTTCTTCAAAACAACGGTATCATCATGGATAAAAATCTCTAAAGATTCTCCATTTTTAATTTTTAAATGTTTCCTTATTTCTTTTGGAATTACAATTCTACCCAAATCATCAATTCTTCTTAATACACCTGTTGATTTCATCATATTACTCACTTCCTCATTTCATTTTTTTATTTTGTGAGTGTAATTTTAAAATATAGTAGTTAACATTCATTTAACTCATTATGCCTTGAGTATATAATATGGTTTTTCTTAAATCAATAGGCATATATAAATTGGAAAAAATTACCATTTTTTATATTTCTTTTATTAATTCCAAAATATAATAGATCCAATGTTTATCTAAATCATGAAGATATAATGTTAAAACTATTCTTTTATATAAATATGACAATTTAAAATTCTTTGATATTTTATAAGCCTTGATAAATAATTCATCTGCTTTCATACTATTTGAAGTATTCATATTAAATGATATTTCTATGCAATTTTCTTTTTCTTTTACCATTTCTATCCCTTTGTCTTCTTTTAATTTTTCAAATAGTTTCTCATACATATATATGATCATATTCTCATCTAATTTACCAAATCTATCTTCTAATTCCAGTTTAACTCTTTCTAATGAATCATAACTATCTATTTCATTAATAATCTTATGAATTTCAATTTTTATTTCATCATCATCTACATAAGAGTCCTCTATATGTGTACTTACATTTAAAGATATATTATCATCAGTTTCTTCTTTTTCTTCATCTGGAAGATTATATTTTAATTTTTCTACTTCTTCATTAAGCATCTTCAAATACAATTCAATTCCAATACTATCAATGAATCCAGATTGTTCTGCACCGAGCACATCACCAGCACCTCTTATAGATAGATCTCTCATTGCAATTGAAAAACCACTTCCTAATTGTGCAAATTCCTTAATTGAAGACAATCTCTTCGTAGCTATTTCACTCAATACCTTATGTTTTCCATACATAAGATATGCATAAGCAACTCTATTAGTTCTTCCAACTCTACCTCTAATTTGATATAGCTGACTCAATCCAAATTTATCTGCGTCAATAATAATTAATGTATTAACATTTGATATATCAATACCGGTTTCAATAATAGTAGTACATAACAATACATCATACTCTTTATTTATGAATTTAATCATTTTATCTTCTATTTCACTTTTATTCATTCTTCCATGTACAAAACCTATTCTTACATCTGGAATTAGTTTAGATATTTTATCTATTAATTCAGGGAATGATTCAATTCTATTACACAAAATATAAACTTGCCCATCTCTAGACATTTCTTTATATATTGCATCTTTAATTATATAATCATTTTCTTCTAAGACATAAGTTTGTATAGGATATCTATCATTAGGTGGAGTTTCTATGAGTGCTAAAGACCTAATACCAACCATAGACATTTGTAATGTTCTTGGTATTGGGGTTGCAGATAAAGTTAATACATCTACTGTGGATTTATATTTTTTTAATTTTTCTTTATGAGCCACTCCAAATCTTTGTTCTTCATCAACTATTAATAATCCCAAATCCTTAAATGACAGATCGTCACTTAGTATCTTATGAGTACCAAACAATACATCTATTTTTCCATCTCTCAATTTTTTTATTATTTCATCTTTATCTTTCTTTGTTGTAAATCTATTTAATAATGCAATATTAATAGGGAAGTTTCTAAATCTAGATAAAGCTGCATTATATTGTTGATTTGATAATATTGTTGTTGGGCATAAATATGCAACTTGCTTATTTGAACATATTGCTTTAAATATAGCTCTAAAAGCAACCTCTGTTTTACCATAACCGACATCACCACATAAAAGCATATCCATTGGATTCTCTTTTTCCATTTCTTCTTTTATTGTGTTAATTGCCTTTATTTGATCACTTGTTTCTTCATATTGAAATTCACTCTCAAATACAGATTGTTCTGGTGTATCTTTTCCAAATGAGAATCCCTTTTTCATCTTTCTTTCAATAGCAACTTTTAATAGTTCCCCAGCAATAGACTTCATCTTTTCTCTAACTCTATTTTTAGTCTTTTGCCATTCAATTCCACCTAATTTATTTAAATTAGGCATTATTCCATCCTTACAAGAATACTTAGAAATTAATTCTATTTTTTCTACTGGAATATATAAAATACCATTATCTTTATATCTAATTTTTAAATAATCCTTTATTGCAGTACCTTTTTTTAATGCTACTATACCTTGATATTCACCTATACCATGTACATTATGTACAACATAATCACCAACACTTAATGCATCTATATTTTTAATTCTAGTACCTATTTTAAATTTACTTTTATAAACAGATTTATTTATAACATTTTTAAATATATTAGATGAAGATAAAACAATATAATTATCATATACATAACCTTCTGAAATTGGATATACAATCAAATTTATAGTATTTTCCTTTAAAGATTTAATATTAGTTTTATAATAAGGTTCTAATAATACTCTTTCTATATTCTTTAATTCTTGATTATTATCTAGACTTATTACAACTGTTTTTCCTTTACTGATATATCTTTTTAGTTTTTCATTAAGCATATCAATATTATCTTCAAATTTTGGAGCTTCATGGCTATCATAACTATGTGTTTCTGTAATCTTTAAATTTGGCAAAATACTATCTACATTTGATATATATATTTCACATTTTTCATCAAATTCCTCTAAATTATGCATATATTTTTTATTAAATTTAATTTCTTTATCATATTCTAATATTTCTTCACCTAGTAACAAATATGAATTATATATTTGAGAATAATCCTTATATATCATAATAGGTGAGTCCAAATAATCAGTTAGTTTTGACACCTTACCATATTTTTGAAGATTTCTTTGCTTTCTTTCATCATCATTTACATCTTCATCAACTAAAAATTCACTAAAAGGAGTTATTGATATTTCTTTAACCTCTTTTATAGACAATTGTGTATTAATATCAAAATATCTAATAGATTCAATTGTATCACCAAAAAATTCCAATCTAATTGCATTATCTTCATTAATTGGAAATACGTCTATAACAAAACCTCTATTTGATATCTCACCTGTTTTTGTTACTAAAGATTCTACTTTATAACCATTATTACATAGTTTTTTAAATAATTTATCTTTATCTATTTCATCATTAACTTTTAATTTAATAATACTATCTAAATACTTATCTTTTGTAGGTAAAAATCTAAGTAATCCCATTAAATTAGTTATTACTATCTTTTTATCATTATTTATAATATTATTTAATGTTTCTAACCTAGTTACTTCTAATTCCGGACTTCCTATAGCAGCTTCAGTAGTAATAAAATTATCCATAGGAAATAAATATACTTCTTTATTATAATTAGTTAAAGAATTATATAATTTATTGGCTTCATATAAACTACTAGTAACGACCAAAATATTTGAATTGTTCTTTTCAAATATATCATTAATATATACACATTGTAATTCAGAAGATAATCCAATTACATTAGTTTTTCCATCTTTTATATTTTCAAATTTCATACATACCTCCACGGCCAAAAGGACACATTTGAAAATGTACCCTACTGCTTTCTATTATATTTTGTCATAAGATCATTAAATGATATATCAAAATAATCATTTATTATCTTTGGACTTAATTCGATTACTTTATTAATTTCATCAGTATCTTTACCTATTTTTCCTAAGACATAATCCTTTGTATTCATATCCTTATTATTTGAAATACCTATCTTAAATCTTTTATATTCATTAGTACCAAGATTTAACTCAATATTCTTAAGACCATTATGTCCTCCAGAACCACCTGATAATTTTAATTTAAAATTACCTACATTTAAATCTAAATCATCATTGATAATGAGTATATCATCGATATCAATTTTAAAATAATCTATATACTTTTTTATTACTTCCCCAGATAAATTAATATATTTCTGTGGTTTTAATAACATTACTTTATTATTATTGATATTAGTTTCATAATATATTCCACCAAATTTACTTTTTTCTTTTTCATAACCATAAGTTTCTAATAATTTATCTATAACCATAAAACCTATATTATGTCTAGTATTCTCATACTCTTTACCTGGGTTACCTAATCCCACAATTAGTTTCATATACACCTCACTTCTTGGAAAACAATTTAATCTCCTTATATATTTCATTTTTTAATACTTTTCTATCTTTTGCAACCAATTTAATTGCTTCTTTTTCATCATATCCATCATTTATATACATATCAAAATGTTCTTTAATAGATATGTTGTTATAATCTGTTTCTTCTTTGTTTCCTTCAACAATTATAACATATTCTCCTTTAGGATCACCAATTTCATTTATAACTTGTGATATTTTACCTCTATATACTTCCTCATGTTTTTTACTTATTTCCCTAGAAATGCTTATATTTCTATCACCAAATACACTATATATATTATTTAACATATCAGTAATTCTATGAGGTGCCTCATAAAATATAATTGTATAATTAAATCTTTTCAATAATTCCAATTCTTTTTTTCTAAGAGATGCTTTGCTATTTAAAAAGCCATAAAACAAGAATTTATCTGCATCTAAACCAGATGATGTTAATGCAGGAATTGCTGCAGTAGCACCTGGTAATGATACAACATTATAACCTTTTTCTATTATTTTTTTAGTACAAACATTACCCGGATCACTTAATATAGGAGTTCCTCTATCTGACACTAATGCAACATTCTTACCTTTTTCAAGGTATGATAACATTTTTTCAGATGATTTAGATTCATTAAACTTATACATTGATTCTAAATGCTTCTTTATTTCAAAATGATTCAATAATTGTAGAGTAACCCTTGTATCCTCAGAAAAAATTACATCTACTTCTTTAAGTACATTAACAGCCCTATATGTCATATCTTCCAAATTACCTATTGGAGTAGGAACTATATATAAAGTTGGTTTATTATCATAACTTTTTTGACTCAAAATATCACCTCAAATTATTTCCCGGGAAATAATTCTTAATATTTCCCAAAGTTTTTAAGCATATTTTCTACAAATTCTGTATAACTATTATCACTATTTTGTAAAATGACTGGATTTAATACTTTTAATCCCTTTTTACCATTTTTTGTACCTTCTATTAATACAATATTTGATATTTTATCTATTTTTGGATATACAAACTGTACTTTTTTAGGTTCTATATTGCTTTTTCTCATCAAATCAAAAACTTCTACTAATCTATTTGAATCTATTACTAAAGCAATATTTCCATTACTTTTTAATAATTTCTTACTTATCAAAAACAAATTTTCTAAATTCAAATTTGATTCACTTCTAGCAATCTTTTTGTTTTCAATATTTGATATTACCATATTGTTCTTATAATATGGTGGATTACATACAATCGTATCAAAATAATTATTATTTAAATATAAATATACTTTATTTATATCTCCACATTTTAACTCTATTTGTGAAGAAAGTTTATTATATTCTACACTTTCTTTTGCTAATTTATAAGATTCTTCTTGTATTTCAATTCCTGTAATCATAGCTTTAGTTCTTTTAGAAAGCATTAATGGTATAGGAGCATTACCCGTACCAATATCTAATATATTTTTAACACTTTGATTTATTGTAACAAAATTTGCCAATAAAACTGAATCTAAAGAGAACTTAAAACTCTCACTATCTTGAAATATTTTTAAATCTCCATCCCATAACAAATCATTTAATACTTTCACAAACTACCTCAATATATTCATCTTCATCAGTAACAAAAGTATATTTTCTATTTAATATATCTAATGATACCACTTTACCACTTTTACCTCTATATTTAACATTATCACCTAAATTAGGCAATCCCTTCCTATATTCTTCATATACATCATTCTCAAATGTTAAACAACATAAAAGTCTTCCACATGCACCATTAATCTTAGTTGGATTTAAAGATAGATTTTGATTTTTAGCCATATTTATAGATACAGAATCAAAATTTGCTAAATAATCAGTACAACATAATGTTCTACCACAAGGACCAATTCCACCTATTTCTTTTGCCTTATCTCTAACACCAATTTGTCTTAATTCAATTCTAGTTTTAAATATAGCTGCTAGATCCTTAGCAAGTGCTCTAAAATCTATCCTAGCATCAGACAAGAAATGATACATTAATTGTTCCCTATCAAATGTAAAACTAGCATCCATTAATTTCATATTAAGATCATACTTTTCAATCAATCTTTGACATTCCTTTAATGCAGTTTTTGCATCCTCTACATTATTCTTATTTTGCTTAATATCGCGTTTAGTAGCAACTCTAATTACTCTTTTTAATGGCAAATTTAAACTCGCCTTAGATTTTTTCTCTATTCCTGTAACTACTTTACCAAACTGTAATCCTCTTTCAGTTTCAACTATTACGCAATCATCAACATTCAATTCTAAATTATTTGGGTTAAAATAATATATTCTTTTATTATTTTCAAAACTAACTCCTACTACACTTTCCATTACTTAACCTCCATATCTATTATAATACCATCTAAAAACATATTAGTATTAACATTTCTATTACTTATCTTTTCCTTTTCAAACAATACATTTAGTTTATTTAATATATTTTCTATTGAATTTTTTTCTACAATATTATTTAAAATATCAATATAATCATCAAAATATATGACTTTTCTATGTAATTTTATATTTAATACATCCATATATAAAAGTATAGAAATCTTTATAAATTTAATTATTTCTTCCTTTTCTTTAAATATATCTAAAAAATATTGCTTCTCATATATTAACATTTTTGTACCACTTTTCTCAAATAAATTCCAAAAATTAATAGTAGAACTAACAAAATTTTCAATATATTCATCTATTTCCTGTTTCATAAAGATTGAAAATCCAATCTTATGCATTGTTATCTTATCACTTATTTTATTAAATTTAATAAATTCTTCTACATCATTATTACTAAATTTTAATATTTGACACCTAGAAACAATTGTATTCATTACATTCTTACTATTATTTGTAAGCAATATTCCTATTATTCCTTCACTAGGTTCTTCTAAAAATTTTAATAAACCATTAGCTGCCGAAGAATTTAATCTATCCACATCATGTATTATATATACCCTTTTATCGCTTTCAATTGATTTAGTACTGAATTTCTTTTGTAATACATCTATCTGTTCCTTTTTTATAAATTGTCCATCTGGATAAATATGTTCTAACTCCTGATAATTACCATCATCAATTCTTCTACATTTACTACAATTCTCATACTCTTCTTTTGATTTATGTTCACAACATAATATTGCTTTTACAAAACTTAATACCATATTTTCTGCATAAACATTATTATTTAAATCAAATAAATATGCATGAGAAAGATTATTATTAAGCGCTTTTATCATTTGCTTATAAATAATTGGTTCAAAACTCTTATACTCCTCAAGCATATTTATCACTTCCTATAAATAAAACATAATCAATATTGAAAAAAATGGTAATGAAAGTAATCCAAAAACAGTTGTAAATCCTATTGTAAATAAATTAATAGGAATAACTATATTTAATGGATTAATCATCATATTAAACGCAAAAAGAGTAAACGCTGAAGCAACTATTCTTTTTACTATTTTAAATATTAAATTCATATAATCCTCCATCAAATTATATGAATATTATTTTATACTATGAAATCTTATTTCTATTAGATAATGCCATAGATAATGTCATTGGATCTAAATATTCCATATCTGCACCCATAGGTATACCATATGCTATACGAGATACAACTACATTACTATCATTTTCTAATAATTTTGATATATATAAAGCCGTTGTTTCACCCTCTAAAGTAGGGCTTATTGCTATAATTACTTCTTTTATATCATCATTTTTGACTCTATCAATTAATGATTTTATTTCTATATCATCTGGACCAATACCATCTATAGGTGATATTAAACCTCCTAATACATGATATCTACCTGTGTATGTACCCATCTTTTCAAGAGTAATTATATTTTTTGAATCTTCTACCACACATATTAAAGTTTTATCCCTATCATCATTACTACAAATACTACATAATTCTTCCTCTGTAATATTTCCACAATTCTTACACTTTTTAATCTTAGTCTTTACATTCTTAATAGATTCAGAAAACATATTAGCATCCTCTTCCTCCATATTCATAATTGCAAAAGCTAATCTTTCAGCTGATTTTTCACCAATTGTTGGCAACTTTTTTAAAGATTCAATTAATTCATTTAAACTTTCTGGATAATTCATTAAAATAATCCTGACATACCACCAAATCTACCCATCTTAGATTCAGTATCTTTTTCTATTTGTTTAATATTATTATTTACAGCAACACATATCAAATCTTCAAGGATTTCAATATCCTCTTTATCTAAACTTTCCATATCAATTTTTACTTTTTTAACTTCCTTAGTACCTTTCATTTCAACAGTAACAAATGATTCGGTTGAAACATAGTCCTTTTCCTCAATTTCTTTCTTTGCTTTAAGCATATCCTTTTGTAATTTTTGTGCTTGTTGCATCATAGCTTGCATATTCATAATATCACCCTTCCATTTCTATTATTTCACTACCAAATATATCTAGGTAGCCATCTACATTATCAATCTCTTTATTTAAATCTATATCTATTTTTGGTTCAACTTCTTCTATAAACGATAGTTTATTTTCTTTCTTTAATTTTAAATATTCTGGTCTTTTTTCTTTCCACATATCTTCAGATATACCAACCACTTTATAATTACTAGAAAGCATCTTACTAACTAATTTGTTGACTTTTTCAATTTCAGCATCATTTTCTTCTACCATACTAGCATATTTATATGTAAGTAATAAATGATCAGATGATGCTGCGGTAACTGTCGCATCCTTAAGTATAGTAGCAGCATTCTTAAACTTTTTATCTATTAAATATTTATCCAACTCTAAAAATGCATTCTTAACTTTCTTTTTATCATCATTAGTTGCATTAACAATCGTATTATTAATTAATATTTCTTTATTATCAGAGAATCTATTTAAATCAACTGTTTCAACAACTTTAACTTCTTCTACTACTTCTACCTGTTCTACTACTTTTCCTTCTATTACTTTTTCTTCTACTAATTCTTCTTTCTTCTCTTTTACCTTTATAGGTTTAATATCTATATCTAAGTTAGATAATAAACAAACTTCAAACAATACCTTCGCATAATTACTATCTTTTATTTTCTTAGATAATTCTTCTAATTTTTCAATCATCTTCTCAATTTTTGCATTATCTATCTTTTCTGACAATTTAATTATTTCTTCTTTATTAACAATATCCTTGCTATCAAAATATTTTCCAGCAACTTTACTTATTAATATATTCCTAAATAAATTTAACATATCATCAATTAAGAATTCTAAATTCTTACCAGAATTATATATATCATCAATAAGATCAAGCATATTACTAATATCATTATCAATATAATAATTTACTAATTTTATTAATGTATCACTAGAAACACTACCTTTTAAAGTATATATATCATCAATATCTATCTTATCTGTGTAAGAACTTAATTGATCAAGTGTTCCAATTGCATCTCTTAATGCTCCATCCGATATCTTAGCTATTTCAGTCAACGCTTCATCGCTAATCTTTATTTTTTCACTTTCAGCAATATATTTTAATCTTTTATATATATCTTCAACTGATATCTTCTTAAAATCAAATCTCTGACATCTAGAAATAATTGTAATAGGCAATTTTTGAGGTTCTGTGGTAGCTAATATAAATATTATATGTTCTGGTGGTTCCTCAAGTGTTTTTAATAATGCATTAAATGCTCCTGTAGAAAGCATATGAACTTCATCTATTATGTATACTTTATACTTACATTTAACAGGCATTAATTTTATTTTATTTTTTAATTCCCTTATTTCATCTACTCCGTTATTAGAAGCAGCATCTATTTCTATAATATCTGGTATTTCATCAGTATTTTCACAACTACATATTTCACATTTGCCACATGGTTTATTATTTTTCATATTTGTACAATTAACCATCTTAGCAAATATCTTTGCAATAGTAGTTTTACCAGTTCCCCTAGTACCATTAAAAAGGTATGCATGTCCAATTTTATTGTTTTCAATTGCACTATATAATGTTTTAACAATATAATCCTGTCCATACACATCTTCAAACCTAGAAGGTCTATATTTTCTGTATAATGATTTGTAAGCCATATTATCACCTTCTTACCAAGTAAATTATACCATTTTTACATAAATATAAAAAGAAATTTGCATAAATTATTGCATTTTTTAATAAAAAAATTATTTCCCGGGAAATAATTTTACTATAATATTTTGGGAAATAATTATTATTTCTTATTTCTAATTTTATTAAAGAATGTTTCTAACTGTTTATCAATAATTTGTGACATAATGTCATATTCTATATTTATCTCATTATCTCCTATTATTTTTTTATTAGAATCATGTGATCTATTATTTATTACTCCACAATATACTTTTTTTATTCTACTTTCTATTATTGCACCCATACACATCAAACAAGGTTCTAAAGTAACATACATTTCACACTCATTTAATCTCCAATCACCTATGTTTTTACAAGCTTCATCTATAGCAATTATTTCGGCATGCATTAATGCATTTCCAGTGCTTTCTTTTTTATTATAACCTCTACCTATTATTTTATCGTTATATACTATAACTGCTCCAACAGGCATCTCATCGATATTTAATGCTTTATTTGCTTCTTCTATGGCTAATTTCATATATTTCTCTTGCATAAATCCTCCAAAATTATTTCCTGGGAAATAATTTAAAATATTTCCCAATGTTTCACGTGAAACATCAAACAAAAAATGCGTACACATTTAGAGATTGTTTTGGTTGCTGCCTTCCGACCCTGGCCAGGTAAACAATATAAATGTTACGCATATTAATTATATATGTTTTTTATTGTTTTGTAAATACTAATATTGATATATCAATGTTCCACGTGGAACATTATATTTTATTAGCCTTCTCGATCACCACAAGTCCATTCATATTCAGGATAAATGTGGCAATAACTATTCGTGGAAGCACATCTAACTCCATCGTCCTCGCGCACAGTACAATACCAGTAAGATTCGTTTCCACCTGAGCAACTTACATCGCCTTCATACTCTTCACAATTCTCAACCCCAAATAATGTTTCTATAGCACTTGCATTTACACTATATCCATCTGATGGGTCAAAACAAGTTAAATTTCCACCATACAATGTACATATTTCAGCTGGCGCTCCTTCAAATTCTGTTAAACTGCCTGAATATCTTATAAATACTTCTGGCGCTTCATTATAATTACTATCTATTAAATTTGCATAGTCTGCTTCTGCATCTGCTATGCTACCAATACTACTTCTTGATAAAAACGCCGAATAATTATCAAAGTTCTCTAGTGACCATAAGGGATCTAATATGTCAGACCAATAATCACTTAAATCTTGTCCAGTACAGGCTGCTTCTACATACTCCGCTCCGTGTAGAGAATACTGGTAACTTCCTAATGAATTTAAATATTCCCAATCTCTATCACTCCTACATAAGTCTACGTCTGTTACTGTATATTCATACCTATAATATGGAATATTCTCATACGTATAGACATATTCAGGTGTATTTGAAACACCTTCAACACAATTCATATTACTATTTGTTCCTGTACAAGATAATCCAGCAAATCTACCTGCACCTGCTATAGTAACTGTCCAATAACCATTTGATTTAGTTACTGTGCAATTTCCATAATTCTCGTCTAGAGTTACTAATGATGCGCATGTCATTGTTTCACTAATACCTAATATATCATTTTCTACTTCTTTTTCTTTTGCTTTTGCTGCTATTAACTTTGCTGTACTTCCTAAACTATTCTTCTTAGTTTGAGTTATTACACTATTTATTTGTGGTACTGCAATAACTAATATTACTGCTAATATTACTATTACTGCTAATAATTCTACTAATGTAAATCCCTTTTTCATCTATTATCACCTAGTTTAAGTATATAGCAAATATATATTCGGTGTCAATGTTTCACGTGGAACATCGATATGCAAACATATGATTGGTAAAATTTACCATAAATTATTTCCCGGGAAATAATTTTTAATATTTCCCAAGTAAAAAGAGAAAGATTATTCTTCCTCTTTCTCTTCTTCTTCTTTTGGTATATTGAATACTGATG
>JAEEGL011123811.1_pt1 | contig 18825 bp, 18 predicted proteins | sample 9134231 | NCBI WGS metagenome assembly JAEEGL01 (sample SAMN16246548, study PRJNA631951) | gut metagenome | biome: gut microbiome; feature: rumen; material: fiber-attached | host: Bos | place: Iran: Karaj | collected 2018-10 | reverse complement strand
TTGGTGTTGGAATGCTTAATATAAAAGATTATATGAAGAGCCTATTGCCTTAGTAGGGCACGATGGGTTCTGTGAGGGGCGATAGACTTCCTCTCACTAGATAAGAAAGAGAGGTGTAGTCGAGTTCGTCTACTCGACATATATATGGATTTTAATGTGTTAAGAGAAAAATATAAAAAATTTATATATGAAAAATATAGTATAGAAGAGATAGATGATAAATATGTTATAACATATTATTTTAGTATACCTAATTTAGTAGAATTTAATCCAGTAATTAAATTTCCTAAAGGTAATACTAATTTAGATAAAGAATTATTTGAATATTTAGTATTTCATATAGGTTTAATAGAATTAGTTAGTTATTTTAAATGTACTTGTTCTCCTAATGTAGAAATTAAGGCAGGATATATAGATAGTGATCAAATAGAGTGGTTTAAAAAATTATATTATTATGGACTTGGAGAATTTATGTATGTAAATAATATAGATTGCCCTTATGATAAACTTATGAATATTACATGTACAAGTGATAGAAAGTATAATATTAATAGTAATTATTTTGGTAGTGGTAATATGATTGCTATTGGTGGAGGTAAGGATTCTACAGTTACTTTAAAATTACTTAGTGGATTAGATAATACTTGTTTTATGATTAATCCTAAAGTACCTAGTATAGAAAGTGCTAAAGTATCAGGATATGATAATTATTATGGTATAGAAAGAATTATAGATAAAAGATTATTAGAATTAAATAAAGAGGGGTATTTAAATGGACATACTCCATTTAGTTCTTTAGTAGCTTTTGTATCATATCTTTCAGCATATATTAATAATAGAAAATATATAGTATTATCTAATGAAGGTAGCGCTAATGAACCTACTGTAATTGGTACAAAGATTAATCACCAATATTCTAAAACATATGAATTTGAAAATGATTTTAATGAATATACTAAGAAGTATTTTAATATAGATATACATTATTTTAGTTTACTTAGATGTTTATCAGAATTTCAAATAGGTATGTTGTTTTCACAATATAAAGAGTATCATCATGTATTTAAAAGTTGTAATGTAGGTAGTAAAAGTATTCCTTGGGTATGGTGTTGTGGATGTGCTAAATGTTTATTTGTATATATAATACTTAGTCCATTTATAAAAAAAGATGAACTTATAAGTATATTTGGTGAAGATTTATATGATAAGAAAGAATTACTTGATATATTTATAGAATTATTAGGATATAGTGAAACTAAACCATTTGAATGTGTAGGTACTTATTCTGAAGTAAGATATGCTGTTAGTTTAGTTATAAATAATAGTAAAGATAAATTACCATATTTATTAGAGTATTATAAGAATAATTATCCATTAGAATTAGAACATAATTTTAAAACTGATTATAATAATGAACATAATATACCTAGTGAATTTGAAGATATAGTAAGAAAAGAATTAGATAGAGTAAATCAGGTGATAGATAATGATAGATAGTATTATTAATGAATTAAAAAATAAAAATATTGCTATACTTGGTTTTGGTATGGAAGGAATATCTACATATAAATTTATTAGAAAATATTTAGATATTAATTTAACAATTATAGATAAAAATAATCCTATAGAAAAGATAGATAAAGATGATAAAAATATTACTATAGTATATGGTGATAATTATTTAAATGATTTAGAAAAGTATGATTTAGTTATTAAGTCTCCAGGTGTTATTACTAAAGATATAGATGTTTCTAATATAAATTTTACTTCACAGTTAGAATTATTACTTAAGTATGATAGTAAAAATGTTATAGGTATTACTGCTACTAAGGGTAAAAGTACTACTTGTTCACTTATGTATGAAGTAATTAAAGTTTGTGGTAAGAAAGTATTTTTATTAGGTAATATAGGTAAAGCAATATTTGAAGAGATAGAAAATATAGATAGTGATACTTTAGTAGTAGTTGAGATGTCAGCACTACAATTAGAGTTTGTAAATGTATCTCCTCATATAGGAGTTATAATTAATTTATATGAAGATCATTTAGATCATAGTGGTACTGTTGAACATTATCATGAGAATAAACTAAATATATTTAAATATCAAAATAGTGATGATTATGCTATATATTGTAAAGATATAGAACCTTTAAATAGTTATATAGATGATAAGTATAAAGCTATAAAATATGGTATTAATTTTAATAGTGATAGTAGTAATAATACTACAAGTATAATAGATAATTATGTAGTATTAAATAATGAAAAACTATATAATAGTTTAGATAATAGATTACTAGTAGGAGAACATAATTTGCGTAATATTATGATAGTACTTACTATATCTAAAATACTTAATTTAGATATGAATATAGTTATTAATACTATAAATAGTTTTAAGGGATTAGAACATAGATTAGAGTATGTAGGAAAGTATAATGATATTATTTATTATAATGATAGTATTGCTACAATACCTAGTGCTACTATAAATGCTATAAAAACTCTTAATAATGTTGATACTTTAATATTTGGAGGTATGGATAGAGGTATAGATTATACTGAATTAACTAATTATTTAAATACTGGTATAGTTAGAAATTTAATATGTATGCCAACAACAGGATATAAAATAGCTGATTTAATAGATAATAAAGATATTAATATATATAAAATAGAATTATTAGATGAAGCAGTTAAATTAGCAAAGAAAATTACGCAGAAAAATATGGTTTGTTTGTTATCTCCTGCAGCATCTAGTTATGAATACTTTAAAAACTTTGAAGAAAAAGGTAATGCTTTTAAAAAAATGGTAAAAGAGGATTAAGACATTTACAATTGGTAAGTGTTATGTTACAATATAAGTGTATTTGTAAGAGAGTGGGGTGCTTCTTTCGATGGATGAAAATTATGAAAAAGAATTACAAGATGATAAAATTTCTGAAATGATTAAGGAGGTTTCTTTATCTTTAGAAGAAAAAGGATATAATTCAATTAATCAAATAGTTGGTTATTTGATGAGTGGAGATCCTGGATATATTTCAAGTTATAAAGATGCACGAAAGAAAATATCTAAGTATGAAAGAACTAGAATTTTGACAGTTTTAGTTAAGGATTTTTTGAAATAATGAGATATTTGGGATTGGATTTAGGCACTAGGACACTAGGTATTTCTATGAGTGATATTACGCATACAATAGCAACTTCTTATAAAACACTTAGATTTGATGAAGGTGACTATGATTCTTTAATTGAACCATTAAATCAAATAATAAATGATTATAATATAGAAAAAATTGTACTTGGTTTACCTAAAAATATGAATAATTCCATTGGAGAAAGGGCACTTACTACGTTAGCTTTTAAAGATAAGATTGAACATGAACTTAATATTGAAGTTATTATGCAAGATGAAAGATTATCAACTGTAGAAGCTACTAATTATATGATACAAGCTGATATGTCTAGAAAGAAGAGAAAGAAGAAGGTAGATGCTTTAGCGGCAAATATTATTCTTCAAACATATTTAGATAAAGAGAAAGGGAGATAAGAATATGGATGAAAAAATGACATTTAAAGTAATAAATGATGAAGGAAAAGAAATTGAATGTGAGGTATTATTTACATTTGAATCTGAAGAAACAAATAAGAATTATATAGTTTATACGGATAATACTACAGATGAAGAAGGAAATACTAAAGTATATGCTTCAATATATTATCCTGATCAAGAAGAAACTAAATTAGAGCCAATTGAAACAGAAAAAGAATGGAAGATAATAGAAAGTATATTAGACGAAATACAAAAAGAAATCCAAGGAAAGGGCTCAGAAGAGTAATAATACTCTTTTTTGTTGTTTATGAAGAAGTTCTTGTTAGTATTGGGGATTTTATTGGTATGTGTAATTATTACTGTTATGGGAGGGTTAATTTATTATAAAAATCAACTTGGTCCTGTAAGTAATAGTAGTGAAAAAGTAGAATTTGTTGTTGAACAAGGAGATAATTATTATACAGTTGCTACTAAATTGAAAAAACTTGGATTAATAAAATCAAGTGAAGTTTATAAGATTTATTTGAAATTAAATCCACAAAAAAATAAATTAAATGTTGGTATATATTATTTATCACCAAATATGGGAGTTAGCAAGATTATTAATACATTATCTAAGGGAGATGCTGAATCAACAGATATTAAAATTACTTTTAAAGAAGGAAAAAATATGAGGTATATCGCTAAGACAATTGCTGATAATACTGATAATAGTGAAGATGATGTATATAATTTACTTAAAGATCAAACTTATTTAAATGAATTAATAACTAATTATTGGTTTATAGATAAAAGAATTCTAAATACAAATATATATTATTCTTTAGAAGGATATTTATATCCAAATACGTATAGTTTTAAAGATAAAAAAGTAACAGTAAAAGAGATTTTTAAAGTAATGTTAGATGAAACAAATAAAAAGATAGAACCATATAAAAATGATATTATTAATAGTAAATATAGTTTTCATCAAATAGCTACTTTAGCAAGTATTGTTGAACTTGAGGCAGGAGAGAAATATAGAGCAGATGTTGCAGGAGTATTTTTTAATAGATTAGAACAAAATATGCCACTTGGTAGTGATGTTACAACATATTATGCTGCTAAAGTAGATATGGGAGAAAGAGATTTATATACAGATGAGTTAAATGATGTTAATCACTATAATACAAGGGTTCAAGCAGCAGCAGGAAAATTACCAGTAGGACCTATATGTAATCCATCAATATCTAGTATAGCAGCAGTATTAAAACCTAATAATAATAGTTATTATTATTTTGTAGCTGATAAGAATGGAGAAGTACATTTTACAAATACTTATGAAGAACATTTAAAGGTAATACAACAATTAAAGGATAGTAATTTATGGTATGTATATCAGAAATAAAAGATTATGCTAAAGAGAATAATGTACCAATTATGCAAGATGAAGGTATTGATTTTATTTGTAATTATATAAAAGAAAACAATATAAAGTCAGTATTAGAAATAGGTAGTGCTATAGGATATTCAGCAATTAGATTTGCAAGTATAAATAAAGATATAAAAGTTACTACAATAGAAAAAGATAATAATAGATATAAATTAGCTGTTTCAAATATTAATGATATAGGACTTAATAATCAGATAATAATATATAATGATGATGCATTAAGTATTGATATAAGTGATAAATATGATTTAATTTTTATTGATGCTGCTAAGAGTCAGTATATTAAATTTTTTGAAAAGTATAAAAATAATTTAAATAATAATGGTGTTATTGTAAGTGATAATTTATCATTCCATGGTATGGTTGAACATCCTGAATTAACTAATAATAGAAATACAAGACAATTAGTTGGAAAGATAAAAAAATATATTGATTTTTTAAAAGATAATAAAGAATTTGAAACTACATTTTATAATTTAGGTGATGGTGTTTCTATAAGTAAGAAAATTGACTAATTTTCTTACTTTTTAATTTGACAAAAATATAAAAATGTATTAGTATACATCACGAGGTGTTATTATGCAGAGGGGTTTTAAATATCTTTTTATTATTACTATCTGTTTTTTTATAATGATTATTACTGAAAATATTTATGCTCTTTCTGATAAAGCATGTGGTATTATTCTAGGTGAAAAAATAGTAGTTACAATAAAATTTGATACAGATGGAGCACAAAAAATAAATGATTTAAATTATTGCTATGATTGTGGTAGTAGTACTTTTAAATTGCCTATTCCAAAAAGAAAAGGTTATAAATTTGATGGATGGTATGCTGATAAAAATTATACTAAAAAGTTAAATAATATATTTAATAAAAATGATGATGGAAATTTGATGGAAATTATTCCAGATGAATTAGGATGCAATGTTAGAAAAGCACATACAACTATATATGCTAAATGGTTAAAAGAAGGAGAAGTTCTTTGCTCTGATTCAAAAGAAAATAATATAACTATTAAATTTGATACTGATGGTGGAGAAAAGGTTGAACCACTTGTTATTTGTGAAGATTGTGATGATGTAAAGATTTCATTACCAATACCTAAAAAAGAAAAAAGTGTATTTATAGGTTGGTATTTAGAGAAGGGTAAATTAAATAAAGTATCTGATGGTATGATAGATTCATATGATATTTATAGTGATATGGATTTAAAAGATCAAGAATCATCAGATAATTGCTCTAATAATAGATATGGTATTTTATATGCAAGATGGATGACTAATGATGAATTTTTAAATTCTATTATTGATTTATCTGATAATACTTTTCACTTTTCATATGAGTTAGTAAATGGGTAGAAATTATTATTTCTACTTTTTTTGTAAAAAGTACACAAAAACTTGACTTTTTTTAAAAATAGTATATAATAAATGTCAATTTTTCGAACTTTGATCATAGTAAGGTTTATAGGGGGAGTATTTATGAAGAGGGTCATTGAAAATGTTGCCATAGGTATTTGCTGTGCAATTATTGTTTGCTTTATGTTAACGGGAACTTATGTATTTGCTAAAAATCCAGCTAAGATAGAAAAAAAGAGTTATCATATAACTAAAGAAGAGAATAAAGACTTTAAAGAGATTGATCTTGAATTGAAAACAAAAATATCTAAAAAGGTAGAAACTTCACAAAATAGTTTCGAATATGAATTTCAAATAAAAGATGGGAATGTTATTTTAGTTAATTTAAATAATGGATTTAAAGAATCTGTATATTCTAAAGGTAATGCTAAATATTTAGCTGTAGTTGATTATTATTTTTATAATTCTGCTTATGCATTAATAATTACAGAAGATGGTAGTTTATATGCTAATATATATACAAATAATAGTAGTAATGTTAAATTTAAGAAAATAAAAACTAATAATAAGGTAGCAAGATTTAAAGTACTTGAAAGAGAACAAAGATTTTATGAGTATCCAAGTGTAGAATTATATGGTGTAAGTCCTAATGGCGATTGGGAAAGAATTAAATTATAAAAGAAGCGTAAGCTTCTTTTATAATGAAAAAAAGTATTAATTAATACTTTTTGGTTTATTTGTTTTTTCTTGATATTCTTTTATAATCATTAATTCTTTTTGTATTGAATTTTTTTCTTTTGATTTTTCTTTATTTGAAATAATATGATTAATATTTAAATTTGTTATATAATCTCTAGAATTTATATGTTCAAATATTTTTTGAATGTCTTTATAACTTGTATCATAGTAAATTACTAAATTTGCATAATCATTTTCTAATTCTTGAAAACATTTAATTTTTTCATCTTGTTTTAATGAACTATTATTTATTTGATTTGTTTTTATTGTTCTCCAATTTTCTATAAAATTTTTTAAAGAAATAATGTTGTTATAATTATCTAATTCACTTTCATATTCTTCTAAATCATCTTCACTTGGAATATTAATAAATTTTAATGACTTTTCTAATAATAATATATCGTTATCATTACAATTATTATGTCTTGCTAATGAAATTAATTCTTTCTTTGATAGTTTATTTTTGAATGCATATTGTGCCCAGTAGTTATTTGAATATAGTATTATATATTCCTTATTTATTTCATTATTAGATAATATATTTTTTTTATAGTTATTTAATTCTATAATAAATGAATTGTCTTTATTATTAATTATGTTATTATAATTATTTATAATATAATTAGTAATATAGTCTTTATATTCTTCATATTTTTTTCTTTTATCAAAAAATATATTTAAAAGATTAATTAGTGAATCCATTGTATCAATTTTATCAATCTTTTTTATTAAATTATCTATATAAATATTTTTATTATTACTATTTTTAATTTTAATAATACATGATTCTATATCTTTTTCATAGAAATAGAATAATTTCTCTATGTTGTTTTTATCCATTATTATCACCATATATATTATAACATGTATTTTACATTTTAATAATAATTATTTGTAAACTAGACTATTTTAGTATTTTTTGTTATAATTATTTGGGATTTTTAAAGAAAGGAGATTTATGAGTAAAATTAAGATGTTTGCTTTAGGCGGACAAAATGAAACAGGAAAGAATATGTTTGTTGTTGAAGTAGATAATGACATATTTGTATTTGAAGCGGGTTTAAAATATAGTGAAGATGCATCTTTAGGAATTGATTATATTATTCCTAATTATGATTATTTAAAAGATAATAAAGATAGAATAGTGGGTATATTTATTACTCATGGGCATGATGAACAAATGGGAGCACTTGCTGATATATTAAAGGATTTACCTGATATAAAAGTATATGCTACTAAATTTACTGTATCTATTATTAATAAGATTCTTGAAGAGGAGAATATATCTACTAAGAATGTTATAGAGTTACAATTACATAGAAATGTATCATTTGGAAAAAATAGTATATTTCCAATAAGAGTATCTCATTCTACACCTGATGCAGTAATGTATGTATTATATACTGAGGATGGTGCTATAGTATATAGTGGTAATTATGTTATTGATCCATCTATGATAGATTGTTTTAATTGTGATATAGGTAAGGTAGCATATGTAGGTAAACAAGGTGTATTATGCTTTTTAAATGAATCTGTATATGCTGAGAAAAAAGGATTTACATCTCCTAGTCATAGAGCACGTGATATTATAAGAGAAACTATTCATAAACATGAAGATAGAATTTTATTTAATATAATGCAAGCTCAAATATTTCGTATTCAAGAAATACTTGATGAAGTTATGAAAACTGATCGTAATGTAGTAGTTATGGGTAAAAAATTAGAAGATATAATATTAGATTCTATAGATATGGGTTATATTAAATTTGATAAGAATCGTATTAAGAATATTAGATGTGTAGATGAAAAAGGAATTATAGTATTAATTTCTAATGAAAGAGAAATGCCTTATTCTAATATCAAAAGAATACTTAGAGGTAGTGATAAATTCATTACTTTATCACCAAGTGATACTGTAGTTTTTGCATCTCCTGTATATGAGAATATTGAAGTATCATCTACTAAAGTATTTGATGAGGTAGCACAAAAGGGATGTAATTTAATTATATTATCTAAGAAACAATATAGATCACCTCATGCATCAAGTGAAGATATTTTAATGATGATTAATATGCTTCATCCTAAGTATTATTTCCCTGTAACAGGTGAATATAGATATCAAGTTGAGAATGCTAAATTAGCATATAAACTAGGTATGGATGAAGAACATGTATTATTGAAATTAAATGGTGATGTTGTAAAATTTATTAATGGTAATTTAGTTGATACTAATGAGAAGATTAAAACTGATGAAATATTAATAGATGGTAAACAATCAGGTGATATTGGAGATTTAGTATTAAAAGATAGAGAATTACTAGGTGAAAATGGTATAGTTATTGTTACAACTACATTAGATAAAGCAACTAAAAAAGTATTAGCAGGTCCAGAAATTTTAACTCGTGGTTTTATTTATGTAAAAGAAAATACTGATTTAATAGAGGAATCTTCTAAGATATCTTTAGAAGTAATTAATAGTTTTATAAATCCTAATTATGTAGATTTTAATAAAATAAAATTAGGAATTAGAGATAAATTAGGTAAGTATTTTTATCAACAAACAGGATCTAAACCAATGATTATTATTGTTGTACAAGAAGTCTAAAGACTTCTTTTTTTTCTTTTTTTCTTGACTACATATTATAAATAGTGTTACGATGTATACAGGGTGATGGTAATTATGAAATTCAATAAGTTAATTCCATTTAATGGTAAAGTAATACAGACTAAAATATTAAAAGAATTAGGTTATAAAAATCAAGATATAACTAAACTTATGAAAGATGGAATAATTACTCGTACTAGAAGAGGATATTATGAAGTATCTATTGAGTATGATGTAGATGCAAAACTAATGAAATATTATCTTAATAATGGATATTATGATGAACTTATTGAATACTATGATAAATTACCTATAAAAGATTTTTATGCATATTATTATAGATTTATGTGTGATATACTTACTTGTGATTATGCTAATGCATATAAACATTTAAAAAAAAGTTGTGAATTTAATAAAGATGATTATTATAAATTTAATTTATATGCATATATATTATTACTTGATGAGTTAGTAGAATTACCAAAAACTAAAATAGATAAATTAAAAAAATTAGTATTTAATAGTAATTATTCATTAGATAATTATTTAGAATGTTTACTAAAAAAAGATTATAATAATGCTTGTAAAATATTGAGGAATGTTAAAAATGATAATCTATTAGATAAATTAGATATTAGTATTCTTAGAGATTTAAGTATTAAAGTTAATAATACATATAAAGATAAAAAAATAGTTAAGAAAGATGAAGTAAATGAGTATTATAAAATATATGAAAGTTTATTTGATAGATTTTATGTAGCTATTATGGATGCAGATTTTGAAAGAGCGCAATATATATTTAATCAAATAATTAATCTTTGTAAAAAAGGTAATATTAAGGATAGTAAAGTATATATTATTAAAGATCTATTTGAGTGTTTTAATTATATAATTACTCATCCATATTTAGATTTAAATGCATATAAAACTAATTATAAGTATAACAAAGATTTAAATGATAATTTTATGCTTGCTATAAAGAGAAATGATTATATTAATGCATTAGATTTTTGTAATCAAATATATATTAAAGAGAAAAAAGAAGAATTTGAAATATATAGAATTCTTTTAAATAGAATATATAATTTTTTAAATATAAGAACTATAATTAATAGTAGAAATCCATATTTTAATCAGATGTCACTTAGTAATTTAGTTAAAAATAAAAAATATAAAGAAGCTTTAAATTTAGTTAATAGAAGTGATATGATGGAAGAACATAATAAGAATATTGTTACATCATTAATTGAATCAATTATAGCGATTGATAATAGTAATTTGAATGAAGTATAAATTTTCTCATAATTTGAAAAAGATGCCAATTATGATATAATAATGTCAGAAATTGGGGCGGAGTGTGATTTTATGTTTGAAAAAACAATATATTATACGGGAAAACAAATTGATAACGAAAAGTTATTTTTACTACAAGTAGCAACTGGTAATAATGATTTAAGTAATTATATTTATGCATCTATAAATATTATAGATGATAATGATAAAATATTAGTTACTAAAGTAGAATTAATTAATAATATATTTAATTGTTTATATTCATTAAATATAGATAGTTTAAAAAAAATAAGTAGTGAGGATTCTCAAATTCTTATAAAAAAAATAGAAGAGTATTTGATAAATACATATAAATCTAATGAGAATATTTATAAAAAAATAATAGGGGATGAAGGACAAAATAATCAAAATGATAAAAAGTCTGATGTTTCACTTGTTAATAATGATATTTATACTGCTAATAAGATTAAAGTATTAAATTTTATAAATGAAATGGGAGAAAAAAATGCTAGAGGAACTAAATAGAATAATTGATGATATAAATAAAAGTAATTGGAATTTAAATACTAAAATAAGATATGCATATCTTGAATTAGGAAAATTAGTTCATAAAGATGCATTTTTTTTCTATACAATTCAAAATAATTTATTAACTCAAGAAAAAGATAAATTACAATATTCAGTAGATGAAATAGATAGAATTATGAATACAGATAATTTGTTTGATTATAAAGTTATTTGTAGAACATCAGCAGAAATGTTAGGGTATATATTTAGAAATTGTGGTATTGAATATGAGATTAGAAAAACTATTGAAAAAGATGTATATTCTAAAGATGATAAAGATGTTGAAATACAACATTATTTTATAGCTGTAAAAGGTAATGAAGGTAATATATATGCACTTACATTAAATCCTGATTTACCAAATATTCAAGTGGGAAAGAAAACATCACATTTTGGAAATAATATACCTTATTTAGTAGAAAAAGAAAGAACTGATGAAGAAGGAAATGTAATAATTGATATGGTTCAAAATTATGAAGGTAGTGAATTACATTTTTCTTTAATGAGTGATGAAGAATTACAACAAATGGATATAGAATTAGGGTATTTATCTGAAATACTTGTTGATGGAAAAAGTAGAGAGAGATTTGGTTACTCTGATATGTATTTTTCTTTGATAAAGAAAGCATATAAAAGTGATGGATTATATAAAATAGATGAAGAATATAAAAGTGAAATGATATATAAAACTAGTTTTTATAGTGATTTATGTATTTTATGTAATGAAAAAACAAATTTAGAAAAGATTTTTCCAAAAAATTTATTTAATAGTGATAATAATGATGGAAAATTATATTTAGATTTTAACCCACTTTTTAAAAGTGAAGAAGAGTGGAATGAGATAAAACGTTTTATTTTTTATAGTGTAGTATTAAATTTTTCTAGTATTTATCATATGGTAGATATAGATGATAAACTAAAAAATTATTATGAATTATTTGAAGAACAAGAATATGATAAGGTATTTAATTTATTTGCAAAGGATTTTTTAAGTGGTCTTACTAATGAGGAAAAAGCAAATATACAAAAAATGGGACCATTAAATCCATTAGCAGTTATGAGAAAAATGAAATATTTGTTTAAAGAGATTGATAAGTTTGCAAAAAATGATAATAAGACTGATGAATGTTTATTAAAATTTAAAACTGATTTTATGGAGATTATTAGAATTATAAGTGGTTCTTTTGTTGATAAAAAGTTATTATTTAATGGTTCAGAATCATCTAATGAATATATTACTAGTAAAATAATTACTTCATTCACAAAAATATTTGATATTGGTTATAGAACACCATTTAATGATCTATATTTTGGTGAACAAGTAGTTATTATTAAAGAAATATTAAATATAATATTTTGTGATTTAACTATTGATAAAAATATTCCTGATTATGATGAAAATAAAACTGCTATTATGAATAGAACATTAACTACAGTAATATTTGATAAAGAAACATTACAATCATATTATTTAATGTGTACTCGAAATGTATCACCTGATAGTAATGGTTCAACTATTTATATGCCTATTATATTTGATTTAAAGAATAATCAATTAATTACTAATTTTAGTATAATTGATATATGGAATAATTTTTATATAATTAAAGATAGTTATGTAAAGTTAATGCTAGAAGATATTGAAGAAAAAGTAGATAAAAAACATAGTAGATTATAGTCTACTTTTTTAGTATATTGTTAATTTTTAAATTTATGTATTGACAAATTAAACAGTTTGAGATATGATTGATACATAAGCGTTTTGACGTGGAAGAAGTAATAATAAAAACTGATTAGAGCGAGTTAGGTATGGTGTGAGCTAACAATAAAGATTATTATGAATAACATCCACTAGTTGTTAGATTGAATTAATAGTAGGTCTAATCGGTAGTAACCCGTTATCAAGTTACACGATTTAATAGAATCGATTAAGTGATCAATTTTTGATAATTTGGGTGGCACCGCGGATATAAATTCGTCCCAAAGGGGATGAGTAAATAATACGCTCAATTAGCTCAGTTGGTAGAGCATCCGGCTGTTAACCGGCAGGTCGTAGGTCCGAGTCCTACATTGAGCGCCACTTATGCTTGATTAGCTCAGTTGGTAGAGCATCCGGCTGTTAACCGGCAGGTCGTAGGTCCGAGTCCTACATCAAGCGCCATTAAGTATTTAACAAGTCCCTAGGACTTGTTTTTTTGATATTTAGGAGGGAAATTATGGAAACAGAAAAGTTTACTAGTGAACAAGTTGATTCATATGCTGATAAGTTATTGATTGGATTAACAGATGAGGAAAATAAGATGGTATTGGATGAGTTTGAAGATATTGATTCTGATATAAAAAAAATATGCGCTATAGAGGGAATAGAAAGTATTGAACCTATGACTCATTGTTTAGATGATTTTGTATATGAACTTAGAGAAGATATTTATGATGAAGAGATAGGTAATGAAGATGTAGATAATTTATTATCTAATTGTGATAGTTATGTAGATACAGAAATAAAGGTACCAAAGGTGGTGGGATAATATGGAATATATGGTTAAAGGAATTAAAGAAATACATGATGATTTAATTAGTGGTAAAGTAACTAGTGATGAATTAGTTAAAGAATCATTAACTAAGGCACATGAGGTACAAGATAAATGTAATGCATTTGTTACTATATTAGATGACGCTAAAGGTAGTGAAGTAAATGATAACTTACTATCTGGTATACCATGTGGTATTAAAGATAATTATTCTACAAAAGGAATATTATCTACAGGATCTAGTAATACATTAAAAGATTATGTACCATTTTTTGATGCTACTAGTATTACTAAATTAAAAGATAATGGTGCTGTTATGGTAGCTAAATGTAGTATGGATGAATTTGGTATGGGAGGTACTGGTACTACAGCTCATACAGGAGTACAAAAGAATCCATGGGATTTATCAAGAATGTGTGCTGGGTCTTCATCTGGTTCTGCAGCTTCTGTAGCAGCAGGAGTATATCCATATGCTACAGGTTCTGATACAGGAGATTCAATTCGTAAACCAGCAGCATATTGTGGTATTGTAGGATATAAACCTACATATGGTATGATTTCTCGCTTTGGATTATTTCCTTTCGCATCTAGTTTAGATCATTTAGGAGCTTTAACTCGTAGTGTAGAAGATGCTGCTATAGTAGTTGACGCTATGAAAGGTATAGATAAAAGAGATATGACTAGTTGGGATTCTAAAGATATAAATCTATATGAATCATTAAATAATGATGTTAAGGGTAAGAAAATATGTTATATAAAAGAAATATGTGATAAGAGTAATTATCCAGATGCTCCTAAAGAAGTTTTAGAACATTTAGATAATTTTAATAAGACATTAGAATTATGTAAAGAACTTGGTATGGAGGTAGAAGAAGTATCAGTAGATAAAAAATTATTAGATGCTTTAGGTAGTGTATATGTAGTTATATCTTGTGCTGAAGCAACATCTAATATGTCTAATTTAACTGGTATTATATTTGGACCACGTGCTGATGGAGATAATTATATAGATATGATGAAGAAATATCGTACTGAAGGTTTCTCATCACTCATTAAACGTAGATTTATAATTGGTTCATATGTACTACAAGCACAAAATAAAGATAGATATTTTAATAATGCTCAAAGGGTAAGAAGATTACTTGTTGATACATGGAAAAAATTATATGAAGAATATGATGCTGTAATACTTCCTGTAGGTAGTGGACCTGCTAAATATTTAGATAAGAGTAAGAATAAAGATTTTACTAATAGTGGAATATTAGAAGAACATTTACAAATAGGTAATTTTGGTGGATTCCCATCTATTACAATACCTAATGGATTTGTATCTAAATTACCTGTTGGAGTTAATATTACTGGTAATTGTTATGATGATATTAATGTATTAAATATTGCTTATGCATTAGAAAGTAAAATGAAATATAAAGGACAAATAGCTAAGGAGGTAAAATAATGGATAACTATATAGTAATGATAGGTTTAGAGATGCATTGTGAAATTAGTGAAACTAATACTAAAGTATTTAGTGGTGCTAAAAACGCATATGTAGATATACCTAATTCAAATGTATCTATAGTAGATATGGCTTTTCCAGGTATTTTACCTGTAGTTAATAAAAAAGCAGTAGAACATGCTTTAATGGCTAGTATGATACTTGGTTGTAAGCAACCTGAATATATGTATTTTGAAAGAAAGAATTATTATTATCCAGATATGCCTAAGAATTATCAAATAACACAAGAAACTAAACCTATTCCTGTAGGTATATATGGTAAACTTACATATGATTGTAAAGGTGAAGAAAAGACAGTAAGAATAAATAATATTCACTTAGAAGAAGATGCTGCTAGTCAAGATCACTACGCTAATTTTTCTACTATAGATTATAATCGTGCTGGAGTACCACTTCTTGAATTAGTTACTGAACCTGATTTTAGAAGTGCTGATGAAGCAGTAGCGTTCTTAGAGACTATGCGTAGTATATATCAATATGCTGGTATATCAGAAGCTGATTCTCGTAAAGGGCAAATAAGATGTGATGTAAATGTTTCTATTATGGAAAAAGGTAAAGATGAATCTGATCCTAAAAACTGGGGAACAAAAGTAGAAGTAAAGAATGTTAACTCATTTGGTGGGGTTAGAGATGCTATTAATTATGAAATAGAAAGACAGATAGAAGCTAAAGAGAATGGTACATATGATGATATGGAACAACAAACTCGTAGATGGGATGAAGATACTTTTACTACAATATTTATGCGTAGTAAAGTAGATGCTATAGATTATAAGTATTTTGTTGAACCAAATATACCTAAATATAAAATTAGTGATTCTTGGTTAAAAAGTATTAGAAAAAGTATTCCTAAATTAGCTAATGAAAGAAAACAAACATATATGAGTGAGTATGGATTATCTGAATATGATTCTACTGTAATAGTTAAAGATAAAGCAATATCTGATTATTATGAAGAAACACTTAAATTAGGTGCAGATCCTAAAAATAGTGCTAACTGGTTAACTAGTGTTATATTAGGTCATTTAAATAAAACTGAAACAGATATAAAAGATTTATATTTAACACCTAGTATGTTAGTTGATTTAATGGATATGGTATCTAGTGGTAAAATATCTTCTAAACAAAGTAAACAAGTTATGTATAAAGTATTAGAAGAAGAAAAAGAACCTAAGACTATAGTTAAAGAATTAGGTGTAGAACAAATTAGTGATGATAAAACTATTAGAGATATAGTAGTACCAATACTTGATGAACATCCAGATTTAATAGAAGATCATAAAAAGGGTAAAAATACTTTCGACTTCTTTGTAGGACAAGTAATGAAAGCTACTAGGGGGAAGGCTAATCCATCTCTAACAGCACAAATAATTAGAGAAGAAATTGAAAAAAGGTAGGAGATAAATATGAATAACAAGTATAGAACAATATATTGTGGTGATATAACTGAAGATAATATTGGTAGTGAAGTACGTGTTGCTGGATGGGTAGAAAATATTAGAGATCATGGTGGTGTAATATTTGTAGATGTTCGTGATGAACATGGTGTTGTACAAGTAGTAAGTAATGATGATAGTATATTTAATGGTTTAACACGTGAATCTAGTGTTACTATATTAGGTAGTATACGTAAAAGAGATGAAGAAGATTATAATGATAAAATATCTACTGGTACTATTGAATTAGTAGTTAGTGATTTAGAAGTATTAGGTAAAGCTCCAAATGAATTACCATTTGAGATTAAGACTAGTACTAGTGTAAATGAAGAAACTAGATTAAAATATAGATATTTAGATCTTAGAAATGAAAAAGTACATAGTAATATTAAACTTAGAAGTGAAGTATTAAAGTTTTTACGTAATAAGATGGATTCATTAGGATTTACTGAAGTACAAACTCCAATAATTACTGCATCATCACCAGAAGGAGCAAGAGATTTTATAATACCATCTAGAAAATTTAAAGGTAAATTTTATGCATTACCACAAGCTCCACAAGTATTTAAAGAATTATTAATGGTTGGTGGATTTGATAAATATTATCAAATAGCACCATGTTTTAGAGATGAAGATTCTCGTGCTGATAGAACATTAGAATTTTATCAATTAGATTTTGAAATGGCTTTTGTAGAGGAAGAAGATGTTTATAATATAGGTGAGGAAGTATTCTATTCAGTATTCTCAAACTTTAGTGATAAAGAAGTATCTCCTCGTCCATTTAGAAGAATATCATATAGAGATTCTATGTTAAAATATGGTACTGATAAACCAGATTTAAGAAATCCATTAGAAATAATAGATATTAGTGATATATTTAAAGAATCTGATTTTAAACCATTTAGAGGAGTATGTGTACGTGCTATTAAAGTAGATGATATAGCAACTAAACCTAATTCATGGTTTAATGATTTAGTTGATTATGCTAAAAAAATAGGTATGCCTGGTATAGGATATATTAGTGTAATGGAAGATATGTCATTTAAAGGACCTATTGATAAATTCTTAACTGAAGAAGATAAAAAGAACTTAATAGAACAAGCAAATTTAAAGAAAAATAGTGTATTATTCTTTATAGCTGATAGAAAAGTTAGTGTTGCTGCTAAATTTGCTGGAATGATTAGAACTGAACTAGGTAATCGTTTAGATTTAATAGATCCAAATAAATTTGAATTATGTATTATTAATGATTTCCCTATGTTTGAGTATGATGAAGAAGCAGGTAAATATGAATTCTGTCATAATCCATTTAGTTTACCTCATGGAGGAATTAAAGATTATGATGAAAAAGAAACAGATGATATTTTAGCATATCAATATGATTTTGTATGTAATGGTTATGAAATGGCTAGCGGTGCTGTTAGAAATACTGATTTAGATTCTCTTACAATGGGATTTGAAGTAGTCGGATATAAGAAAGAAGAAGTAAAAGATAGATTTAAATCATTATTTAATGGATTTAAATATGGTGTACCACCACATGCTGGTATGGCACCTGGTATAGATAGAATAATAATGTTACTTAAAGATGAACCAAATTTAAGAGAAGTACAAGCGTTCCCTATAAGTGCTAGTGGAGAAGATAAAATGATGGGATGCCCATCAGAATTATCTGAACAACAATTAAGAGAAGTACATATCAAAATAAGATAGTACTTCATTTTTGTATTTAAAAATATTTTTCTATATGGTATAATGTTTATAGTATAAAAGAGTAGAGGTGTATAACATGGAT
>JAEEGL014961125.1_pt1 | contig 18826 bp, 19 predicted proteins | sample 9134231 | NCBI WGS metagenome assembly JAEEGL01 (sample SAMN16246548, study PRJNA631951) | gut metagenome | biome: gut microbiome; feature: rumen; material: fiber-attached | host: Bos | place: Iran: Karaj | collected 2018-10 | reverse complement strand
TGATATTTAACATCACGATCATCTTCTTCATCTACTACTTCAATAGTTAGATTACTAATTAGGAAGGCACTTTCTTGCATTCTTTCAGTAATTGTAGTAAATGAGAAATTACAATTTTTAAAGATTTCTGGGTCTGGTAAGAAAGTTACGGTCGTACCTGTACGATTAGTTGTACCAATTTTCTTTAAAGGAGCCGCAACATGACCACCATTTTCAAATCTAATTGTATGGATTGCACCATCACGATGAATAGTAACTTCCATCCATTTTGATAAGGCATTAACAACTGATGCACCTACACCATGCAAACCACCTGATACTTTATAGCCAGATTCTTCAAATTTACCACCAGCATGTAAGACTGTATATATTACTTCTGGAGTTGATTTACCAGATTCATGTTTTCCTACTGGAACACCACGCCCATGGTCTTCAATGGTAACTGAACCATCTTTATTTAAAGTTATTTTAATATAATCCCCATAACCATTGATGCTTTCATCAATTGCATTATCAACAATTTCCCAAATAAGGTGATGTAATCCACGTTTATCAGTAGATCCAATATACATACCTGGTCTTTTTCTAACAGCATCTAGGCCCTCTAAGATTTTTATTGAATGTTCATCATAATTGTTATTAGTTGCCATAATCTTTCACCATTGCTAGTATATCAAAGAAAATCCATAAAAAAAAGGGTATTTGACATTTTTTAACGCTGTCAATCCCTTTGTTTATGGTACTTTAGAAGCTATCCTTAGTATTATATTTAGATTTACTACTCTCTACTTCAACTTTTCTAGCTGGAGTCGATCCACGCAAATCTTTAACAACAACTCTAGGCATTTCTGTTGGTTGTTTCTTTGGTACTTCCTTAGGTTCTTCCTTCTTTGGTTCGACCTTAGGTTCAACCTTTTTAGGTTCTTCTTTTTTAGTTTCTACTTTTTTTGCTTCTTGTTTTTTAGTTTTTTCTATTTCAGCCATTGTTTTTTCATCGATTGTTTCAATGATTGTTGTATCTTCAATTTCACTGACATCAAGAATCTTAAGTGGTCTTGTGTTGTTTTCTAGTTTTTTCTCATTAATAGTTTTAGTTATTTTGATTTCTTCCTCTTCTTTTTCTAGTTCTTCTTCAATATTTTTCTTGAAGCTTTCTAGATCAGTAGTTAAGACTGGAAGTTCAAATGTAACATCTTCTTTTATTTCATCCTTTTCTTCTTTTGAAGGCAATTCAAAAGAAATATCTTTTACATCTTCTTCTCTCGTTTCTTTTTTAGGTTCTCTAGCTTTTTTAGCATCTCTTAAACCCATAATTAATATAACGATAAAAAGAACTGCAAGTACTAAGACAGTTATCATGAATACAGTTGAGAAGTTTTTGCTCTCATATATTTTGTCAATAATGCTCATAATATTCACTAGTAGCACCCTCTTATATTCATTCTATAAATAGGATAACATATTTTGAGATAAAATTAAATAAAAAAAGACTTTTATAAGTCTTTTTTATTTGTATTTATTCATTTGTTGCATGATTTGACGAACTTGTTTTTGGCTTGGTTTTCTACCCATACCACTCATCATTACTTCAATCATTTTTTCATTTATTGGTGGATTTTCTTCTAATTGTTTAGTAAATACTTTTCTTGTTACAAAGAAACCAATTACTAAGCCAATTACTAATCCTAATAGTACTAATAATACATCAGCTACTGGTCTTGCTATTAATAAAAATGGCGTTACCATAATATCACTCCTTCGTATTAAATATTTTACTAGATATTCTTACTTATAACAAGTGTTTTTATCCTAATTCCTCAGGACTAGCTAATTCATCTTCAATCTTCTTTAGGATTGAATCATAATCAAATTTAACTTTTTTTAGAACATCATCTTTTTTACCACTGCAACCAAATGTATCAATACCAATTGCACAACCACGTGAAGCAAAGCGATACCAAGGTAATGTTGAAGATGCTTCAATCGTAAATGTTTTAATTCCAGGTGTTAATACTTGGTTTTGATATTCTTGAGTTTGAGATAAGAATAAATCTACAGATGGCATTGATACTAAACGAATATCATAGCCTTTAGAATATAATTCTTCTCTTATTAAATAAGCTGTTGTTAAATCAATACCTGTACTAATAATAATAGCATCTAAGTGTTCTTTTTCTTTTCTAATTACGTAACCACCATAAGCTACATTAGCTCCACTCGTTCCATCTAGGATATGAGCTTCATCTTTAGCTAATACTAATGCTACTGGTTTTTTATGATTAATAATGAAATCCCAACTACCAATAACTTCATTAATATCAGCTGGTCTTAAAACAGTTAGATTAGGTGTTGTTCTTAACATAGCTAATTGTTCTACTGGTTGATGAGATGTTCCATCTTGACCAATTGATACTGAATCATGAGTAAAGATATAAGTAACTGGTAAATTCATTTCACAAGTCATTCTTAAAGCTGGTTTTAAGTAATCAGAGAATACTAAGAATGTTGATCCAAATAATCTTAAACCACTTAAAGCCATACCATTTAGGATAGCAGCCATGCCATGTTCTCTAACACCGAAGAAAATATTTCTTCCTGTTGGAACTTTCTTACTCATACCTACTTCTTTATATAATGACGTATGGCATGATGAAGAAAGGTCAGCACTACCACCTAAGAAGAATTTTGAACGATCAGAAATAATGTTCATTATTTTAGAACCTGATTCTCTTAATTCTTCACTATAATCATTTTGAATTTTGAAACTTGAACTACTGAAGGAGATACCAACATTACCAGTTTCAATAAAATCAATTATTTTCTTTAAGTTATCAGATGGATTATTGTTCTTAAGAGCTTCTACATATTTTTTCCAACCATCGTAATAGCCTTTGTTACGATTAGTAATAGTTTGACGAACAAATTTAACTGAGTTTTCAGTTATTTCCATCATGTTAGTTGTAATATTATATTTTTTTCTAATATTAAGTAGGTCTTCTCTACTTAGTGGTTTACCATGAACTAAGTTTTCACCTTCGTGATATGAACCACGACCTATAACAGTTTGAATCTCAATTAAAGTTGGTTTTCTATTTACTTTAGCTCTTTCAATAGCTTCATCTATTTTACGAGGATCATTACCTTCAGCTACGAAATCAACTTCCCAACCCATATGAGTAAATTTTTGAATAAATGATTCATTACATGTATAGCTTAATTTACCATCTAAAGTAATACCATTGGAATCGTAGATAACAATTAAGTTATCCAAAGCGAAGTTTCCAGCAAGTGATGCTGCTTCCATAGCAACACCTTCCATTAAATCACCATCGCCACATAAGCAGTATACATAGTAGTTTAATAGCTTTTGTTTTGGTACTTCTTGATCGATTAATGCTTGTAGATATTTTTCAGCAAGAGCCATACCTACAGCATTAGCAAATCCTTGTCCTAAAGCTCCAGTTGAAACATCAACACCTGGTGTAAGTCCATATTCTGGATGACCAGGAGTTTTAGAACCTATTTTTCTAAAATCTACTAAATCATCAATAGATATGTCATATCCTGCCATAAATAACATGGCATATAATAAAGCAGATCCATGGCCAGCAGATAAAACAAAACGGTCTCTATTTACCCAATTTGGATCTTTAGGATTAATATGCATATGATTAACATAGGTACAAAACAAAGCAGGTGCAGCACCTAAAGCTATACCTGGATGTCCACTACCAGCATAAGAAATCATATCGCAACTTAAAATTCTTAAACTATTCAATGAATGCACTAAATCTGGATTCATATTTATCACACATCCCCTACTATACTAATTATACCAATTTTTCAAATAAAAAAAAGATAATATTTAATTATCTTTCCAGTGAGATGACACGAGGCGATTCATTTAATTCACCCATTCTAGCATTTATTAGGACAATTCCTAATAGTACTATTGCATACAACAATATAACTCCTGCCACGTTTTTCATAGTTTCACTTTTCATTCTCACCACTCCTCTTACCATGTCTACATTATATTATAAACATTTGTTCGTGTCAATAACTAATAAAACATTTGTTTGACATTTTACACTTAACATGTTATTATTTAATTGGAGGTAGATGTATGGATAAGAATATAACTAAAAGACAAGAAGATGTTCTAGTTTATATTAAGAAATATATTGTAGAACATGGATTTCCACCATCAACTAGAGAAATTGGTGCTGCACTTGGTTTATCTTCCCCTGCTACTGTACATACTCATTTAAAAAAATTAGAAGATGCTGGGTGTATCAAAAAAACAAATTCAAAATTTAGAACTATTGAAGTTGTAGGTGTCAATGAATTTGAAAAGAAGGATGAAGAAGTAGTTAAAGTTCCATTATTGGGAAGAGTTGCTTGTGGTAATCCTATTGAAACTATCGAAAATCCTGATGATTGGTTTTCTATTCCTGTTACTTTAATCCCACCAAAAGAAACAATCTTTACTTTACAATGTAGTGGAGATTCAATGATAAATAAAGGAATCTATGATGGCGATATTGTTATTGTTCAAAAACAACGCGTTGCTAAAAATGGTGATATTGTTGTTGCAATGACAGAAGATAATGAAGTAACATTAAAAACATTTTATAAAGAAGAAGATCATATTAGATTGCAACCTGAGAATGATACAATGAGTCCTATTATTTTACAAAATTGTGTTATTTTAGGAAAAGCAATCGGTTTATATAGAAGTTTATAGAAAAGAAGAAGACTTAAAAAGACTCGTTATTAGGAGTCTTTTTTTGTGGCATAAAAAAAGATAAGTTAAAAACTTATCTAAAGAATACTAAGTAGACTAAGAAACCTAAATAAATTAGTGAGCACATAGTACCATTAAATTTATCTGTTCCTCTAGATTTACCATTTACACCTAAAGCCATAGTAATTAGGAATCCACCTACTAAACCACCAATATGGCACCAGTTATCAATGTTTGGTAACATGAAACCAATAGCTAAGTTGATAACTATGACTGGTAGAATTTGTAATCTTACAGCTTGACCGAAGTATGCACGATAATGGAAACCAAAATATAGCATAGCTCCTAATAAACCAAAGATAGCTCCTGATGCTCCTACTGATACAGATGTTTGAGATATAGCAGCAGATAGTAAACCACCAGCGATACCACTTACTAGGTAAATGATTAAGAATTTCCATTTACCAAAGAAGGTCTCTATTTGGTTACCTAAAGCAATTAATGAATACATGTTAACTAAGATATGAATAATTGAACCATGTAAAAACATATAAGTAACTAAACGCCATATTTCTTTTCTTCCTGTTATTAAAGCATAGCTATTAGCACCATAGTCATTTAATACTTTTACTGGTAAACCGTTCCAAAGTGTTTCGAAACTAAAACCAGCAGCATATGCTGTTAATGCAAACATAGCAGCACATATTCCAATTATTACATATGTAAATACATTTTTCTTTGGCATAAAAGTCCTCTCATACAATCTATTTTCTTTTTCTGTTTTTTCATTGATGTCTTTTGTTACATTTATTATTAAATCAACACCAGTTGAATCTTTTAATAACTTATCATTAATATTAGGGAAAGCTTCTAGAATTCCTTCTTCTTTAATATCTAAGTCGTTATTTAATAAAGCTACTGGTTTGATATGTTTTGTCTCTTCTAATTCTAAATCAGAATTTACATTTAATAATATATTTAAAGTATCAACATTAAACGATAATGTTTTTCTTTTTATTTGTCTTACGATACTTTCTATTTTGAAATAATCATAATTAAGTTGTTCTTTATTAAAGATGTTATTTGAATTAATTCTAACGATGCGATAAGGACCATTTTGATTTTCTAACCAAATCTCATCTTTAACACCATTAACTACTATTGGAGTATAATTCTCTTCAGTTACGAAGTAATGAACTAGCTTCATGATGATTTCTTCTTTTTTGTTCATAACAACTGTAGTCATGATATTCCTCCTAATCTAATTTTATAATATATTGAGTTTGTTTTCAAAGTATATTGATTACTAGTTTACTTATTTTTCTTCTAAAGTGTCTAGAAAATCTTGGAAATACTTTGGTAATGGTGCAGTAAATTCCATTGGTTCTTTCGTTATAGGATGCTTGAATGTCATCTTATAAGAATGAAGAAATTGACCAAATTCACTGCATTTCTTATTAGTATACACCGGATCATTATAAACTGGGTAGCCAATATATTTCATATGGACTCTTATTTGATGAGTTCTACCTGTTTCTAGGATTAAACTAACTAGTGTATATCCTTTATATTTTTTTAATACTTTTAAATTAGTAATAGCTTCTTTAGCGTTTTTATCTGTTACGGTCATCTTTTTACGATCCGTTGTGTCTCTACCAATTGGAGCATCAATAGTTGCTGTTTCATGAGGGAATTCCCCTACTAATAAAGCTATGTATTCTCTTTTAATATCTTGATGATTTTGAAAATACTCAGTTAAGATTTCATGACTTTTATTGTTCTTAGCAACAATTAAAAGTCCTGAAGTATCTTTATCTATACGATGAACAATACCTGGTCTTTCGTCTCCGTTTAGATTACTTAAATTTTTAGTATGATACATTAAACCATTTACTAAGGTATTATCGAAATTACCAGCTCCTGGATGAACTACTAAACCACTTGGTTTATTGATAACGATTATATCATTGTCTTCATAGACGATGTCTAAAGCCATTTTAACTGGTTCAACATCTGGTTCCTCAGTATAAGAATCAGGTAGTTCTATTTCATCGTTTTCTCTTAAGCGATAAGATGCTTTTTCGTTTTTGTTATTTACTGTAACAAGTTGTTTATCTAACATCTTGGCAATAAGACTACGACTGTACTCTGTATTATTCGCTAGATACTTGTCTAGTCTTTCTTCGCTTTCCTTCACTGTTATCTTCATGTTTATCATCCCCTTTTATTACTGATATGATTAGTAATAATACACCGACAACAATACAGATGTCAGCGACATTAAAAATCGGATAGTCATATTTAATTATATAGAAATCCAGAAAATCTCTTACATAACCGAATATTATACGATCAAGAAGATTTCCTGACAAGCCACCTATTAATAAACCAAAAGCTAGATTGTTTCTTTTGTTCTCCTTGAAACAATAAATATAATGATATATTAAAACAATAGCTATTATAGTACCAATTACAATAATAAAGCGAGCATTCTTGAATATTCCCCAAGCTGCTCCTTCATTGTGACATAAAGTTAAATAAAAGAATTTATTTATTACCTTTATTGATTGATTTAATTTTAAATAGCTAGTGGCAATGATTTTTGTAATTTGATCTAGTATTAATGCAATACTACCAATTATTATCATTTTCTTATTCACACTTCGCACCTCGTGATACATTATATCATAAAAATAAGAAAGATTTAATCTTTCTTATTCATATTTATTTTCACTAAATTCTTCGAAAATATCTTGAAGATATTCGATGCGTGCTATTTTTTCTAACCATTCTTTAGGAATGAAGTCATAACCATAAATTATTCCTGCTAAACCACCAGTAATAGCACCGATAGTATCAGTATCTCCACCAAGGTTGATAGCACCTATTATGTCATCTTTATAATTATCTGATTGTAACAATACCCAAATGCATGCTTCTAGGGAATCTACTACATAACCAGTAGATTTTATATCATTTACTTTTAATTTAGAAATATCATCTTTTAAAATTCTGGCATAACATTCTTGTGTTTCTTCACTAAACATAGTATAGTCAACACATTTAGTCATACTATATGCTGAGTATTTATCTTTACCATTTATTAAGAACATCGCAAGTCTTGTATAAATATAGCAACCCATTATACTTATTTCATGGGCATGAGTCATTTTAGAAATATTAGTTACTAATTCTAAGACTTCATTATCTTTTAAATGTCTTTCAACAGCGTAATAAGCTATTGGTAAAATACGCATTAAAGAACCATTACCATTAGCTGTAATATCTGATAATCCACAAGTTAGAGGATCATCATGATTTTCTTCGAAGTTATCAATAGCTTGAGCGCAAGTACGCCCTATATCAAATACTTCGTTATACGCAGTATATTGAGCATGGTTTTTAAAGGCAGCAAATTTTAATGCTATGTCTTCATAATCAATTCCGTTTTTGGCATTAATTGAATCGATAGTTGCTATCATCATAGATGTATCATCAGACCAAGTTCCTTCTGGTTGGTTATGAGTACCGTAGCCAGTCATTTTGGTTATAGGTTTTTTTAATAATTCTTCACGGCTTAGGAATTCAGCAGGGACACCCATGGCATCACCAACAACGAAACCCATCAAGCCATCTATGTATTTCAACCTCATGATACCACCCACCTATTTGTATTATACTATTATTTTATTATTTTTTATACATTTTTATTAAATTTGTTTATTACTTTAGCTTTTTTTCCACAATTATAGTAAAGTTTTCAAGATTTATTAGTTTAAAAACCCCATTTTCATAGAATAAACAGGTATGTTCTTTTGTTCCTCTCGGTAAACCAACACTACCAGGATTAAGATGTTTACCTTCTAAATTGTAACGATGAGTATGACCATATAAGCAATAATTATCATCAAATAAATAAGAATATTTATCATTTAGATGACCATGAGTTAGATAAAAATGAATGCCATCAATGTCAATTTCAGTATATAGTTCACTAACGGGAAACGCTAGTTTTTCTAAATCATCATAGCGATCAGTATTACCACGAACACCAATCGTTCTTGCACTCCAACGATTCATTAATGTAACGATTTCTTCAACAGCAAAATAATCGTCGACATAATAATTATTTAAATAATCTCCTAAAAGGATTATTTGATCAGGATCTTTTTCATCACAAAACTGATATAACTTTTTGGTGTATTCAAGATTACCATGTATGTCAGAAGCTATTACTATTTTCATTTGTCTCACCTCTTCAATTATAACACAATAAAAAAAGATTTATGCTTAGTCATAAATCTTCGAGTTTAAATCTAACCCTTGTAATTGCAATGAAATAATAATATCTTTTATTTCACGATCTTTTAAGTTCATATTTTTTAAATCTTTTCTTTTTAAAACCCATAGTTCTTTAATAAAGTTTATATTGTTTGTTTTAAGAAGTTTAATAATATTTTTTGATAGATTTAAGGTTTCAATTTTATCTTCAATACTATTCACTCTATCACCTTCTAAAAATAAGGGTAGCCCACTTGTTTCATGTAGCTACCCGTTGCAATTAAATTATAACATTTTTTAAAAGATAATGTAAGAATTACTTGCCAAGAATTTTTTTAATTTCTTTATCTTTATTAAGTTTAGTTAATTGATTTTGAATTGTTTCTAGAAGTTCAATATCTAGTGATTTTAAATAATTAATTGTATTTTTACCAATCTTTTGGATACTAGCGCTCTTAGGAACATTCTCAAAGAATAAACCATAATAAACAAGATTTTCTAAGATTTCTTGATTCTTAAATGGATTTTCAATATTCTTTTCAATGTAAGATAAACCTTCTTTAATCTTTTTAGAAGTTAAGATATTTTTATCTTTAACATCAGCCATAATAGTTTCTTGTTTCTTCTCAATGATTCCTTTTACTAAGTGATCTACCATATAGGCATTATATAAATCAGTTATTAATTTTTCTTCTTGAGTTTCAACATTTTTAAAAGCTATTTCCAGTTTTTCATAGTTTTCTTTTTTATTATCTTTGATATATATCAAAATTGAATCAGCAAATTTAACCATTTCATTTTCATGGTTTAAACCTACTGTTTGAATATATTTAGCACTATAGATTAATTCTTCTTTAGAAGCTGATTTTATTGATTCGTAATTATTTTTTAGATAAAGATACTTTTCTCTAATTTTGTCTTGAGTGACATTATCCACTTCTTTTATTTCTTCTTTAACTTTGTTTTCTTGCTCAATAAAAAGTTTATCATTTTTACTTTGACATCCAGTTAGAAAAAATAATGCAATAATTAGTACTAAAAGTTTCTTTTTCATATTACCCACCTATCACGATTATAGCATAAAAAAAGACAATTGCAATTGCAATTGCCTCTATTTTTTTAATTTGTTTTAAATTGATATAGCATTCCAGTTATAGCTATTAAAATCGTAATAATTGTTAATGCTAAGGTTGGTATACTGGTAATAACTTTTGGTAAATATTGTTGTACTAAACCTGCTCCATATAAAGCACTGGCAACGATAATAATTTCTTTCATGAACATTGTTGCTAAGGCTCCAACTATTAATGCTAAACCAAATTGAATTACAATTCTTAATACTTCACTAGAAATAGCTGGTAAGTAAGCGCCGATTGCTGAGTATGCCATATAGGAAACTCCCAAGAAAACAGCAAGTTTTTCTACTTTCAAACCAAATAATGCAAGGATTGCTCCAATTAAAGCTTGAACTAAAATAAGTATTTTTCCATCAGCAATTAGTGGTGCAAGTATCTCTCCTCCTAAAGTATAACCAAAACCAAAACAAGCTACGACTATCAAGAATTTTTGGACTCTATAACCATAATAAGAAAGGATTAAACCTATTACTATAGCTATGATTGCAATAAGATCAAAATTCATAATATCACTCCTTGTAATTATTATATAATAAAATAATATTTATTAAAATAAAAATAATTTAAAGACTTAGTTTTAAGCAAATAAAAAAGGGATTGTTATCCCTTATTTATGATACTAAGACGATCATCAATTGCTTGTTTTAAAGATTTAACCGTACTTTCGTTAGTAAAATCTTTAACAATGTATTTGTATTTTGCTTCTTCTGATACAAATAGATTTTCAATGTATTCGATCTCAGAGATTGAATTAGAAACTTCAATTCTCTTTTTTACTGTTTCTATTAGTACTACTGGATTAAACATTGCAGCAACTTCTTTATTATAATTACGAAGAGCTGTGTAATTATTATTAATCTTAGTTATTATTGATGGTAATAATGACATATCATGATTACGTTGATATTTTTTAAAGATGTTATCAATCTTTTTCATTTCACTATTAGCTATTTTATTTATATCGATAGCAATGATTGGTAAACCTTCTTTATTTCTTTTAGTTTTAAATTCTGAACTGGCACGAGATACTTTTTCTAAATAAGTCTTATCATCTAATCTAGTTTCATCAATAATGATGAAATCTGGTTCAATAGTTGGTAAATTAGAATTATTGTAGTTTGGTCTTATGGCATACTTATCAATTACAAGACGATTATTAAGATCTCTTGTATAGTCGATTAATTCTCTTGGTGTCATATATTTATTATATTTGTTGTAGAAGTATGGAGACATATCTCTAATTCCACTATCTAAAACACCATTAAAACCAAAGATAATATCACTACCTAAATGAAGATTATCATTAGATATTAAACTGGTATGAATACCATCTAATCTATTTACTGTATTATGCCAACCTAGTAAAAAACTATTTGTTTTTTCATATTCACTTGTAATATCGATATTACTAATTAAGAACATAAAATCAGTTGGACAAGAATAGATTTGTAATTCTTTACCAAAGATTTCTTTGATGTATGGTTTATTCGCATATGTTTTACTTCTTATTTCATAGTTGAATATTTTTCCATACATATTCTTTATATCTTCTTCAATTATAAAGGAATCAAGGATGGTAATTGTCTTATATTTAGCATCTGCTTTTATTAATTCTTCTTCAGAAGATTTTAATATATTATTAAGATTTGATAGAAAACCATATTCTTTTGGATATACTTTCTCATCTACTCTATCAATACTATAACGATTAACAATACTTAGGGCTGTATCAATTGTCATCTTATAATGTTTAAGTAAGAAACTTTCTTTAATGTTTTTATTATTCATTATTTGTTTTGTTAATTCATCATTAAAGTCATTTTCATAATCCATTATTTCATTAAATGTTATAGGTGTTTTAATGATACTTGGAAGATAATTGTCATATCTTGGAACAAAGTATAAGATGTAATTGATTACCTTAGCAAAATTATTTTTTGGAATTTCATTAGGTGCTGCTACAAGAAGCATCTTACCTAAATTACCTATTTTCTTTCTATTTTCTCCTTCAATAGATTTTCTTAAAACATTTAAGATATCAACTATTGTTGTTCGATAATCTAAATCTTTAGTTGCAAAATAGAATTGATTTAAGAAATTAGTTGATAATTTATATTTCTTGGCAATAGCAATAAAATTCTTTTGGATTTCTGGATATTTAACATAATGACATAGAATTGAGAATTTCAAATCTTTGGTTACTTCATTAATAAATGTAAAATCCAAAGTATTCAATAAGCAACTATTATTATCTAATAATTTTTTATAAACAGTAACTAATTCTTCATCGTGATTATAAACAGTATTAATTACTTCAATAGAACAAATATTATTGAATTCATTAAATGAAAGAACTTCTTTTAATTCATTTAATAAATCTAAAGTATAGTATTGCTTTATTAAATCCTTTTTATAGAATTCTACTAATAATGGTTTATCAGCTACTAAAGTTGCTAATTGTTTAGCATCGGTTTTAGAACCTTCTTTGAAGACTTTTTCTAGTACTACATCATTAGATAATAATTCATATGCGTAATCGTAATCGCAATTATTTAATAAATCTAGTAAAAGACCAATTGGTTTATCACTTACTTCATCAATATTATTTAATAAATATTTTAAAGTATAAGAATCTAATTCATATGAAGGTTCATTTAGAATACAATTTCTTAGATAATCATTTCGATAAACTGGTAAACGTAATGTTTCAGGAATCGTGTAGATTATACGACAAACATTTTTAGGATACTTTATTTCAGTACAATTATTTAATAATCTAATTTTTTCTTCATTGTTGAAATCAGAATCATCTAATAATTCTAAGATTTCATCAATGTTATTTCTATTTACTAAATAATTACTTACATTCATATTATTTAGAATTGATTCTTTAAAGAATTTCTTGTTTGATGTTAATAATTTCTTTAAAACATCAAAGTTAAATTCACTTATTTTATTAACACCTAAATCCATTAATAATTCTTGTGGTAGTGCAGTAATAAATGGTTTAAAATCGAAGTTATCATTTTGAGCTATTTTTTCAACTAAGTCAGTATAATAATGTTTACTCTTTTTAGCTACTTCGGATAATTCTTGCTTATTCAAATTCTTTAACATACGAAGATTAATGCCAGATAATAAGTTTTCTTTTTCGATTAATAAACTGATTAGATAATCTTTTGGTAAATTATTTAAGACATTAATGTCATTGCAATTAATAAGAATTTTTTGAATTTTCTTGTCTTTAAGTAATTCTTTTTGAGTTTTAGGATTAGCATCTTTGATTATATGTAGATAAGCATTATCATCTAAACCTTTGAAATCTTTTATTTGTTTAATAGTTAAATTATTAAAGATAGCATTATATACATTTAAACTATTGTCTAATTTAGAAAAATAAAGTTTCATAAAAGATTTGTTATTAGCTAGTTTTTTGTTTTCTTCATAACTATTAGTAAAATCTCTTATTGTATTAATATCATAGTTTTCTAAGATGCTTGTATCTTGTTCAATCTTTTTGATTGTTTCTTTTTTTAGAGCATCAAAACGCAAGCCATTGATAATTAGGTAATTATCAATTTCTTGATCTTCGCGGAGAATTAATACTTCTTCATTAGTTAGATCTGCTAGTTCTGATTCATTAGAAAATAAAGAGTCTTCTTTTAAGATACTTTCTTTAATGCATGTAGAATTTTTAAGTAGTACTTCACGAGGTTTGTGACATTTATCTGTTAAAGAAAGAAGAATAGAACCATTGATATTAGCTAAATCAATTATTTTGATAAAATCTTCATTAGTAATTAATTTATTTAAAACTGTAAGATTATCTGTTTTACTAGATAAAAGCATATAAAGATAAAGGTACTTGTTTTCTTTACCTTTAAATGTAATTCTTTTAGAAGATATACGTTCATTAATCTCAAATAAGATTACTTGAGTGTTTTTTAAATCGCCTTTTGAAGCTTCTAATTCTTTAAATAATTCAATGTTAGATTGTTCTTTTGCTTGCATCATGGCACAACTCCTTATTCTCTATAATTATAACATCATTGCATATAAAAAAAAAGGAATTTTATTCCTTATTATTGATTGCTATTTTAGCAATTGCTATGGCATCTTCTAGGGTATTTGTACATGCTAAGAAGCCACTTAGATGAACAAATCTAGCTGTCTTTATTTTGGATACTTCAGCTAATTCTTCATCATGTAATCCCCAATAACTTTTAGGGAAATTATATGCTAGTTCTTTTGAGGAAGCAGATACCGTACGAGGTTTAATACTAAAACCTCCCCTATTTGATGGAAAGATTACGACTTTAATGTCTTTAGCTTTAGGATTAGTTGAATGCCATAAAGCTTCATCATAAGGAAGATAATCTTTTAAGATTAGTAAGCCATCTTTAGCTTCTTCAATTGCTTCTTCTACTTTTAAATTTGCTCTTAAGCGAGCGTTTTCTTTAATAACGATACGATCAAATATTTTTTCAGCTACTTCTACAGCGCATAAAAACATATCATCATTATCAACATCTTCGTCCCAGCCTTTATTAAAGGTATCAATGATTTTATCTAAATCACTTAAATGGAATTCGGCTTTTACTTCAGGGAAGATGCCATTATCGATAGCATCGATTTGCATTACTAATTTATTATCTATAGCAGTCCAAAGACGCTCTAAATCACAAGGATTTTGCTTCTTTAGATAATCGCGTCCGTATTCTTGCCATAATAAACCGAAAGAACAATATTTGATCTTGGGTCTTTTTCTCGATTTAGCATCTGGTCCATGATGATCAAAACGGCCAAAACCAATATCATAGATAATGGCCTCAGCTGGAGCATCACTAACATCAATGGTACGACAAACAACTGGATTATCAACTATTTTAGATAATAGTACAGTTGAAAAAACATCATCAGGATGGAAACTTGATGAATGTGTAATTAAATTAGCTTCTTTGATGTTTTTTGTAATTTTTATTTTCATTGTTTACCCTCTTTACTGTAATAAATCTAGCGAATTTAACCAATTCAATAATTAGAACTGGTATTAAACCAAAGACAATTGTAATGAAATAGTTTTGTAATCCAACATTTTTAGTACCTAAAATATGGATGAAATTAATTAATATTGTTAATAGTAATAAACAGCAAGCAAAGATAGTTACTCTTAGGTTTTTGATTGATTTGATAACGTTTTTTATTAATGAATGCTCACTATATAAACTATAGGTAATAAAGATATTATAGAATAATAAGCTACTTAAGAAAATAGTTAAAGCTAGTTCATTAGTACCTGATTCATATATTATATGTTGGTATGGTAATGAATAACAAAATAATGCACAAATACTAGTGAAGATAATAAATAGTATTTCTTGTTTACCAATATAATGATTTATGGAGAATGAACGACGTTCCATAATATCAGAGTCATATGGCATTTTCTTATAAACAAATTCACTAGCAATTGTTGTTAATAATTTAATAAGCATTATTGCTAAAATATTATATAGTACTGGGAAACCAGTAAGGATTAAATCAAAATATAATAATAAAATTGGTAAATAGATTAAGTAATTATACTTAACAGTTCTAACAATGTTATCAATTGTTCCTCTAGATGTTCTAATCTTTTCATAAGCTTTATTTAAACTACGATTTTCATGATAAGCATTTTCTAAATCTTTTAAGAAATTTTTATTAGAAGTCTTGATTATTAAATTACTATTTAATAAACGACGATTAAAGTCTTTTTCTTCAACAGTTTTGATACGCGATTTAATATCATCTTCAGTTAGGACAATAACATTAATACCAGCTTTATTAAGTTTGTAGATACTTTTTAAGTCATAAATACTTGTTACAACATATTTTGTATAAGAGATTCTTTCTCTTTCTTTTAAACTATTACTATATAAATTAGAGATAGAAATTGGAAGTGTTATTACGGCTACAGATAAAGCATTAATAACAATAGTTATAAATGATAACCATGATTTATCATAATAGTTAGTTTTAACATCGATGAAACAAACTAAAAAGAATAAGATGATACTTATTATTAAAAGTAAACGACTAATTTTTCGAAGTCTAAAGTATAAAGGACCAAATTCTTTTGTTCGATGTTTTCGTCCTTGAACATCCTTAATATAAATTAGTACTAGTAGTACTACTAAAGATAAAATAATTGAAATTAAATTTGTCATATCAAACCACCCTATATAAAGTATAACATCTTTTTTAGCAAATAAAAAGACGATGTTTAACATCATCTTATAATGCACATAATTGTTTTGATTTTTCTTTATAAACGAAATCTTCTGGATTTGTTTTTGGTATCTCTGTTGAAAAGATTTTTTCTTCGGATGCTTCACTAGATGAATAAGCTGTTATTACAACAATTTTTTCGTCGCTTTCTAATATTTCTTCACTAGTTCTAATCATCTTAGGTTCATCTTCAACTGATAAACGAGTGATATCCATGTATACTCTTGTACTACCGGTTTCTTTATCTTCGATGATATAACTCTCAAAGCAGCGATTTTCGCTACGCTCACCATCTACTAGGGATAAAGAGCCATTAATATAAATTAGATCTTTTTCTTTACGAGCAGTGAATTCTACTATTTGTAATTCTGTAGTTGTTGAGTTCTTCATTGGATAAGCAGTATCTCTTATCTCTTTACAACAAGAAAGAATATTTAAAATTCTATTCTGTTTTTTACGACTAGTAATGCCAATATATTTGTAATATTGTTCCATTAATATTTGAATATCTTTTTCTTTCATATTTTCACTGCCTTTTATATTTTGAGTACACTTATTTATGATACATAGGAAAGATTTCGTTGTCAATATTTGATATTACTAAATTTAATTATATAATTCATATATTGGTTATTGATTTCAATTTTGGTAATATTATCGAGATTGGTATAAACTATTATTTCAGTACTTAAATCTTTAATTTTAGTTTTATAATTAAAATCTCTAAAAGTTTGATTTCTTGTTTCTTTTGGTGTGACATCTTTAAGCAAGTTAAAGATAACTTCTGGATCTAGATAAGAAATATCTATTTTTAATTCCTCTTTTTTATTCTTTTCATTGTAGGTTATTGGTATTGTTTGATCTTTAGAAGTATCTTCTTCATCCATCTTATTTATTGTTGAATGTGATGTACAAAAGCCATTGTCTTTTTCTTTATTAACACTACCGTTACATCTATAGATGTAACTTTTTTTATTCATTGAATCTAGTAAAACATATTCATAATCGAATTCTTTATTAAGTAATCTTTCTTTTTGTTTGTCATAATCAGCAAACTCTTTTTTTTCTTCGTTTGTTTCACCACTTATTTGAGGTATTTTACTTGGATAAAATTTTAAAAAAACACTATCAGGTATTATAAAAAGGATTGCTATTAAAATAATAAATATAACTATTGCATATATGGTTAATGCTTTTTTTCGTTTGTTCATTCGACGATACTATGTAAGACTTTTTCTTTTTGTAAGCCGTTTACATAATCCCCTGCAGCCATTGCTTTTTTACCAAAAGGTTTTACTTTAGTTATATATATTATTTTATCTTTGGTTGTAATACCAATACTATCTTTATTTAATTCACATATTATTGCTGGTGATAAGACACTATCTTTTTCACCAATGTAACAATCGATTATTTTTACTTCAACACCATTTATTATGGTATATGATAATGGCCATGGGTTTAAACCACGAACTTTATTATATACTTCTCTAGCTGGTCGATTAAAATCTAAGTGTTCCTCTTCTCTAGTAATGTTATAAGCATAAGTTGCTTTTTCATTATCTTGAGGAGTTCTTTTACTAGTACCAGCAAGTATATTAGGTAAAGTATCCATTAGAAGGTTTCTTCCCATGATACTTAATTTATCATGCAAGGTACCAACATTGTCAGTATCTTTGATGATGTATTCTTGTTGACTAATAATATCGCCAGTATCCATACCTTTATCCATATACATTATTGTCATACCAGTTTTTTCTTCACCATCAATCAAAGCATGATGTAATGGTGCTCCACCTCTTAAGCGAGGAAGTAATGAGGCATGAACATTTATGCATCCTAAGCGTGGATAATTCAAGATTTCTTCTGGAATTATTTGACCATATGCACAAGTTATAATTATGTCTGCTTTAGTATTGATTACTGGTTCATATTCTTTTCTAATTTTTGTAGGTTGGTATACTTGAATATTATGTTCTAAAGCCACCTTTTTAATTGGACTAAAAGATAATTCATGATGTCTACCAACTTCTTTATCTGGTTGAGTTACAACCAAAACAACATTTGTATTTTCAATTAAGGCTTCTAAAACCGGAACAGCGAAGTCCGGTGTACCCATAAATATTACGTTAATATTCTTCATATATACCACCAAAATTATTATAACAAAAAAAAGCGAATTGTTCGCTATTTTTTACTATCATTGACACTACTTACGCTTATTTTCACTAATAAGTTCTAAGTCTTCAGTTAATTGTTTAACTCTTTCAATTATACGACGAGCCTTTATTTCATCATCACTATAGGAATTTATACGTAAGTGTTGTTCTAATTCTTCCATATTTAGATTAGAAGTAAAGAATGTTGTTTTATAATTATTCATTCTCTTTTG
>JAEEGL010578901.1_pt1 | contig 18827 bp, 11 predicted proteins | sample 9134231 | NCBI WGS metagenome assembly JAEEGL01 (sample SAMN16246548, study PRJNA631951) | gut metagenome | biome: gut microbiome; feature: rumen; material: fiber-attached | host: Bos | place: Iran: Karaj | collected 2018-10 | reverse complement strand
TTAGAGTTATTCAACAGTAACCTTTGTAAGGATGAAGTTCTTTCCCTGAACAACAAAGATACCTCCCCATCCGCCAGCAGAAGTGGCAGCGTCAAGCATAGCCTGTGTAACAGTTAAGCTTACACAACCATTAGCAGCCAGATCGTTTCCATTATTACCAGCAGAGAAGTCGCCATATTGGGGGCCCCAGTGACCTTCAAAAATCTGAAGATTCCAGTCAGAGGCATCTGTTGCTGTACCATAGAAACGTAAGGTTTGCCCAGCCTTCACATTATTTTCGATAAATTCAGCACCTCCGTCGGACAAGATATACGGCTGATTGCTCCAGTTGCCCATGTCTTCATTGCCTTCCCATAATGTGGTCTCAAGTGAATTCTCATAGGACAATATGACACCGGTAAATACCAAGTTCTGACCTTGTATGATGATACCGACATTGTTCTGTCCTTCGCATACGCCTTGCAAGGCCTGGATATTGTCCAGGATATCCTGAGTGAGGATAACGGTAGTCTCACGGTTAAGAATTCCGTCTTCGAACCATCCATAGATGTCGGTTGGCACGAGTGTCTGCTTGAATGTCACGGCATATTCACCATCCTTGATGAAGTTAATGCCCGACCAGTCGCCATAGTTAATCTGAGCAGCCCCCCATTCATTTTGCACCTGAGAATAGACGAATGTAAGCTCAGCACCTTCGGGCACGCCCACAAATTTCTCAGCCGGAATTGCAATACGTCCTCCGTCGTTCCATGTCAGCTCTTGCAAGCCAGAGAACAATTTTTTCTTAACAGATGTAGCCGGAATAATAGTCAGGTCGTAGCTGATTTCTCCATTAGAGGAAACAAGCGTGAGCGTGGATGACTTAGTAGCAGACGCTGGAATACCGATAATTAGCTGGTCCTTCTCCTCACCTGTGAGGATGAACTGGCAGTCCTCACCATTCATGAGCACCTTTGTGAGCACATCACCGTTTGCTACGGTAATAGTCATGGAATTTCCAGCCTTCAGCTCATCATCTTCTGACGGCAAAGCTTTGGCATAGCAGAATGTAGCCTCCTCAATCTGAAGGTCTGGTGCCTCTACAGTCGTGCCATTCTTCAGGTTAAGTGTCGGTTTTCCAGAAGTAGCAGCCATTGGAACCGTAACCGTGATGGCTGTCATAACAGTGTCTGTATTTTCGATGTTATCAGGCACGCTTTTTGCTTCACCGAATGAGACACTCTCCACAAGGTCGAGATTTTTACCTATGATCCGAAGCTGTGCCCCAGCATTGACAGGATTGCTTCCGTATTCAGTCACAACAGGCTTTACAAGCGTGAAAGCCACAGTCACTTCCTTTCCGTTCTCCATCTTCAGTGTGACATCACCTTCCTGAGCCTTTTCTGGAACTGTAACCAGAATCTTACCATTATTTAGTTCAAACTGAACAGCATCTGCTACATTCGGGAAATGCACTTCCTTGATAAGATCCAAGTCAGAGCCACTTATAGTGAGTTGTTGACCATTTTTTACAGGAGCAGGTTCCGCTTTCAGTCCATCAGGTGCTACTGTCGAAACAGAACCCACGGGGACTTTAACTCCTGACTTGCAGACGATATTTAGTTGTCCGTCAGGTGCATCAGCTGGCAGAGTAAATGTAATCGTATTGCCGTCTTCATTCACCTTAATATTGGTGACAGCAACGGTGCTTTCCTGACCAACAAATTCAACCCCCGCAGCCAAATTGAAGAATTTACCCGATATAGTGATATTCTCACCAGCTTTCACGGTAACAGTCTCCATCGGCTTTGCTTCTCCACGGGGAGATGCGAACTTGGTGATAATTGGTGTACCAACCTCAAGAATTTTCTCACTTTCAATGATGTTGTAGCCCGTTTCGGCAGCAGGGTTATCCATCTTGGTAAGATCCATGGTGTATAGTCCGATGACACCAGTCTGTGCTTCCTCAGGAACTTTCACCACGAGCTTGTACCTGTCTTGTGAAACGAAATCATCTTCAGACACCCAAACGTCATCGTTGAAGCAAACCATTTTGACAAGGTTGAGATAATCACCTTCAATAGTAATTTCATCACCCGGCATGGCTGATTCTGGTGAGAATTTATCAAAGATAATAGGCTCCTCATATTCAAGCTGAGTCTTGGTAGTGATTTCCGTACCATCTTTGGCGATAAGTTTCACATATCCCACCTCAGGACCATCCTTAGGCAGAGTCACACGGATTTCACTTGGGGAGCCCGATTTCACCACCTCAAAGTTTGTGACAGGATCGCATCCAGGAATAATGACCTGAGAAATCTGGTCGAGATTGCTTCCGATGAACCTGAGCACACCGCCTCTCATAACCGGATTAGGCCCATAAACATTGAGCTGTACCCCTTTTGCATATTGGTTAGTGTTGAGGTCATCATCGCTACACGATGCCAATGAGAGACCCAACAGGGTAACCACCAGCATAGACATTAATTTATATATCTTTTTCATAATAGCTGAAATTTATTAATTAGGAACACAACGAATGTTATCAATCTTTATGAGCGGTGTACATTCCTTTCCGTTGACACCGCCACCAACCACAAAAATGCAAAGACTGGTGAAAGAGTCAGCACTGAGCGATCCAGATGCAGGTGCCCCAGACATACCATAGATGAATGACGATTTAATTGGAATAGTGACAGTCCGCCATTCATCTCCAGTATCATATGAACCGGTTTCAGTCCATGGTCTGTAGAGAGCACGAGGCAATTCATCGTTGTTGAAATAGACGTTATTACATCCTGGCACAGATACGCCATCCACATCAACACCCGCACTACCCATCGTAATGAGATCAACACCTCCTACAATAATCTGCATGGCTCCAGCCATCCAAGGGCAAGACTTAGGAATATACATTTCAAATTTATAGGCCATTGACTCATAATTAGTGAAATCGGCGAGGTCTGTGAGCTTTCTGCCGTCGGCTGGATAAGCTGTTGGTGTGCTCCAGTCGCCTGGCCAATATTCAAATGAGAATAGTCCGTCGTTCCAAGCTCCATCCTCTGTCAGAGCCGTTTCTCCATCACCCAACTGGAGGAAATTGCCGTCGAGCGAAGTCTCGTCGCTTGTGATTACCCTATTGTGCCATCCGTGGTTTCCAAGTCCCGTCTGTCCATCAAAGTCGAATAGCAGCCCTCTCGAATCAAGATAATGGAATTTTGACTCAGTAGTACCATAAATAGATGTCACTTTGATAGTACCTTCCTTACTACAATCAGGCACAGTGAACGACAAAGTGCTGAAAGTATCATCCACTTTCACATCTTCTGCAAAAGAGCCGTCGGGGAATTCCACCGTGAGAGGGACATTAGGGTCTGGCACGAAGAAGTTACCGTAGATATATGCAGTTGTACCTGGTTTGGCGTACTCGCATGACATGGTATTCACTGCGGGTGCAGGAATCACGACTTCAAAATCGTACTCCACAGTCTTCCCATTCTTGCAGATGAAATACACCTTATTAGAAACTTCTCCTGGAATGTTTTTAGGCACCTGAACAATCATGGTGTTGTCAGTGATATAGCTTGAGTTAAGCACAGCCGGGAGGTCATTGAAATAGACCTCGACCACACTTCTAAGATTCTTTCCAACAAAGCAAAGAATAGATTGTGGACTCGCACTCGTGACCAACTCACCATTAGTGTAGTGCATATCAGGTTCATCAGAACTTGTTTGAATCTCGGATGAGAGACATCTCACATAGTCAATGGTTGGTGTTCCGCCAGCCGTCTCGTATTTGTCCGGCTCATCCTTACAAGCAGAGAAAGCAAATCCTACAGCTATGGCAAGAAGAAACGCCAGACTATGATATAAATTAGAATTTTTCATATACATAACATTTGTTAAATTGTTAATTAATAGCTGTAAGTGCTTCTGACATCAAGGCTCACACCATCGACATCAGATGCGAGGTTTGGATTGAACACCACATCCTCTGTGGGGAACGGCAGGAGCAGATATCGTTTACCTGTTCCGCTGTCAATCTTCATAGCAGATATAGGATTTGGTGGCGAAGTGTTTTCGTCATATCCCATATTGTCGGCAACAGTCCAGTTTCCTGTCTCATAATATCCCTGATAAAGATCATTAATATTATAATATGTGTTACGTTTCTGACCAGAAAGTTCCCTGATGATGAAATCAGGATCATAGTAAGAAACTCTTACATAGTCATACCACCTGTCGCCTTCAAGAGCAAGCTCAAGTCTTCTCTCTTTCCAGACATCCTCCCATGACACAGAAGCAGGATACTGCAAAGAAGGTATAGCTCTATGTCGGACAGCATAGAATTTGTCGAGCACTTCGGGATCAGATGAATCTGCTCTTGACGTTCCAAGCTTAGCTTCCACATATACAAGGTAAATGTCGGAGAGTCTTAACAAGTGAGTTGCAAGAGAATTATACATTCTGTCGGCAGAATGTCCTACCGCCTTTACATGGTCGTAGGCATCTCCATAAAGATGTTTTACACAGTTTGCTCCAGTAGCAGAACGGAGGTCTCCCTTCGCAGCCTTATTATAGTCCTTGTTGTACATGAAATCAAGATAGCTGAACCCTGTTTTGTTTCCGCCGTAAGTTTTATCCTGCCACATATAATCATAAGTGAATCCTGGAAGCATCATTGTAGCCTTTAGACGCGTATCCACATTGTTGAGCCATGCATCAGGAGTCTGTTCAAGAATCTTAATACCGAATGCCTCCTGAAGATCAACAGTTGGGTCGGTCCAGTCTCCCCAGCAGTCACCAAACTCATCCATGCCATCCATAGCAAGGTCGCACTGCAGCGAGTTCTGCGCCGTCCAGACATTTCCCTCAGCACTCCATCTCCAAGCAATCAGGCTCTCGTCGTTGATATTGTTAACCAATTTGAAGTTGTCGGCATAATTGTCGAGCAGATGATAGCCAGAGTTGTCGATAACATCTTTAGCATATTTAGCCGCATTATTAAGATCATCAGCATTCAGAGAACCCGATACTCCAGCCTTAGCCAGATAAACTTTTGCAAGCAGTCCTTCTGCACTATAGTAGTCTATACGTCCTTCGGTTGACCTGGCCTTTGGCATGAGTTCCATTGCCTTCTCCAACGTCATGATGATATACTCATAGACATCGGCTCTTTTTATTTTCTGCGCCGTGTTGTAACTTCCTCCAGCAAGTTCCTGGGTATTGTCGTGAATGATAGGAATATCACCAAAAGTTCTTACAAGATAGAAATACGCCATGGCTTTCCACGTGAGACACTCACCAAGACACTGGTTTCTGACGGATTCTGTAACAGATGATGGTGCACCTTTAATGCTGTTATAAACTGTGTTAGAATGAGCGATTACAGACCAAAAAGAATATGACATAGCCACAAGATATTGGTCAGTTCCATTGACAGTGAAATCGAGGTATGGGCTGTTTCCCTGATAAAGGTTGCCAGAAAGAATCTCTCCCACCATGAAATAACCTCTTTGGAAGTCGTACCATGGTGATGAATAGAGGTATCCCACACCAGCCTTAACCTGAGCGTCGGTCTGATAGTAGTTTGTTTCATTATAGGAATCCTCATTAGGTCTGTCAAGGAAATCATTGCAAGCAACTAATCCCGCAGCAAAGCAAACGGTCAAGATTCCATATTTTAAAATATTCAATTTCATAAAAAATCCTTTCATAATTTTAATGATGTTCAAGTCAAACTTAGAATGAAACATTCAGTCCGAATGAATAAGTAGTAGGTGAAGGATATCTTCCGTTGTCAAGTCCCATGACATTGACAGAAGCGGTGCTTGTACCGATTTCCGGGTCATATCCGTCGTATCCAGTAATAGTCCAGAGATTCTGAATGTTAGCATAAATTCTCAAAGACTCTATATTTATTTTCTTAAGTAAACTCTTCGGGAATGTATATCCAAGCGTTATATTCTTGAGACGGATATACGAACCATCCTCAATATATCTGTCACTGATAGCGTCGTTATCGTTCGGGTCGTTGATAGACATTCTTGGAAGTGAAGAGTTGGCATTATACACCTTAGTGTTGTTGATGTCATCATACCAATTCCAGATTAGCACACCATCACCACGGTCAACTCCGGCTGAATAATCCTTATTGGGATCAATAGGCTGCAGAATGGTTCTGTTCTTAACATCCACAAGCTGGTTAGTCCAGACAGAATTCATGTGAGTAAGTTTCATTTTAAGGTAGTTAAACACCTTATTGCCATAAGACCCATTGATGAAGATACTGAGATCGAAGTTTTTATAGCGGAACGTGTTGGTCCAGCCAAAAGTAAACTTGGGCATCGGAGATCCGATATTCGTCTTATCGTTTTCGTTGATGACACCATCACCATTGATATCCTTATACTTAATATCACCGACCCAAACAGTAGAGTTTTTGTTGAACACACCATTAGAAGGATACTTGGCCGGTTTTGCAGAAGTCTCAATATCCTCGAGGCTTGTGTAAACACCGTCTGTAACATATCCATAGAAACTGTATAGCGATTCACCTACGTTAGTTACACTTACCACGTCGGACCACTGTCCATAACCAACAATCTGTGCTGATGCTGTACCAGACAAAGCAAGCAGTTTATTACGGTTGAAAGAAATTTGGGCTTCAGAATCCCATTCAAACTTACCGACAATAGGGTGTGTTGAAAGTGTGATTTCAAGACCACGGTTTCGGATTTTTCCATAGTTTCCGTATGGTGCTGCCAATGCCGATGACTGATTTCCACTAGTACCCATATATGAAGGAAGCTGAAGCATCATCAACATATCTTTAGACTCTTTATTATACCAGTCGATAGTCAATCCGAATCGGTTGTTGATGAATCCGAGGTCAAGACCGAGGTTCCACTGTTCTTGGCTCTCCCATTTCACAGAAGTATTAGCGATATTGACAGGACGATAGCTCATTCCAAGTGCAGTCTGCAAACTACTTACAGTAACACCCCATTTGTATCCACCAATATTAGAGTTACCAGTCTGTCCCCAACCAACACGGATTTTACCATTGCTTAGCCAATCCTCTGCAAAGTTCTTGATGAACTGTTCGTTGCTGAATCTCCAAGAACCAGCAAGAGAATGGAATCCAGCCCACCGTTTCTTGGGTCCGAAATTGGAACTTCCATCATAACGGTATGTATAAGTGGCATTATACCTGTCGTCATAACTGTAAGTCCATCTTGTAAAGAAAGAAGCCATGGTGCTGGTGCCAAAATAAGCGTCAATAGTAGGTGTACCGTCACCTAGTCTCGGGTTGTGCACCTCATTAGATGGAAGATTAGAGTTAGCAATAGTCGTATTGTCGTATTTTGATTTCCAAGCTTCCTGTCCGACCATGGCCGTCACATTATGCTTTCCAAACGAGTTAGAATACGTGATATAGTTCTTAATCTGCCAGAACGTACTGGAGAATTTATTGATCCTGCTTGAGTTAGCATCACGGAACCATGTGCCGAGACTTATTGTCGGTTCCCAAGTCTCACCTTTACTGGAACTGATATCATAACCCAATTCAGTATGCCATGTGAGATGTTTAATCGGTGTAACATCAAAGAAAATGTTTCCTGTTAGTTTACGTCTGTTCAGCTTGATATCCTGAAGCAATGCCATAGCAATCGGATTCGGATTGGTGTATCCTTCCTGTGAAACAGATGAGTAGGAACCATCTATATTATAAATAGGAATATAAGGCATGGTCGTGAGAGAGTAGTTTATAAGTCCCTCATCGGAGTCAGCCAGTTTTAGGTCATCGTTGGTATCGGTGAAAGTAGCATTAACTCCCATCTTTAACCATTTCTTTAGTTGTGCATCAATATTTGCACGGAAAGAGAGGCGGTCGAACTGTGAACCAATGATAGTACCTTCCTGATTCATATAGCCAGCAGACACATAATATTGTACCGCATCAGTACCTCCTTGAGCTGAAATCTGATGGGAATGTTGCAAAGCTGTCTGGAACACAGCATCCTGCCAGTTAGTTCCTTTACCAAGAATGGAAGGGTCTGACAAATAAGCATTTGGCTGAAGTTCTCCGACTGCCTCAAAATCACGATAATACTCGGCAAATTCCCTGAGATTCATCATATCAAGTCGTTTGGCTTGTCTATTGATAGCCAACATTCCATTATAAGAGAATTTGGCATCTCCTGATTTACCATGTCTTGTGGTGATAAGAACAACACCATTTGCACCCTGGGCACCATAAATAGCAGTAGCTGATGCATCCTTGAGAATTTCCATGCTTACGATGTCTGCCGGGTCAAGAGTGGACAGAGGCGAGATTGTTGAAATGGCACCATTTCCAAGCGCATCACCAAGGCCGTAAGACGCTCCGCTTTGTCCCTGGCTTTGTACAATTACTCCGTCAATAACATAGAGCGGTTCTGCATTTGCGTTGATTGTAGCAGTACCACGCACACGAATGGAAGATGAAGTGCCAGGAGCACCTGAAGTGTTAACAGCAGTAACACCAGCCGCGCGCCCTTGTAAGGACTGGTCAAGAGATGTGATGATAGATCCCTGAATGGCTTTTTCACCAAGAGTGACTGATGCTCCAGAGATATCACTTCTTTTCATCGTACCATATCCGACCACCACCACTTCATCAAGTGCTTTGGTGTCTTCCTCAAGTACGATGTTAAGGTTTTGTGAGCTGCTACCCACCTTCACCTCTCTCGTAACATATCCGAGATAGGATATGACAAGTGTTGCTCCAGGCTGCACATTGATGGTGAAGTTACCGTTAATGTCGGTCATAGCCCCATTAGCAGGGTTGGACTTCTCCTTGATAGTTGCACCAATGAGTGGCTCATTAGCATCACTAACGGTACCCGTCACCTTAATTGTAGCCTGAACATTCTCAACAGAATTGATGCCAAATTCAGCTTGTTCCGCCCATCCAGCGCAAGGCATGACGGACGCAAGCAAAATCAGCATCGCTTTACCGTAGTTCAAATTCATAAAGCTTTTTTTAGAGGTTAATTAATTTAGTTAATATTTAGTTAATTACAGAATTATTATCAGGACTAATAATACTATTTTTCAATAAGATTATCAAAACAATCCTCAATACAAACCAATTCGTTTGCAAATATATTTCAAAATAAGCAAATGTATTGACTTTATTTTAACCAACATTAGTTTTTTAGTATAAAAATGTTAACAAATATGTGCAAATATAATAATTATATTTATAAATGAAGAAAAAAGGATAAAAAAAAGCAAAAAAAACAGAAAAATGCATTTTATTTAACAAAAAAACAAGCCAGATTTATCTTTTGCTTTTATAATAGTTGTAAAATAAAAATAATGTGAAAGCACCCCTATTGATTAAAGACGGAACATATATTATTTGTTAATGTTTTCAAAATCGGACAATATGTTGTTGAAAAATTGTAACTTTGCAAAAATATTAGAATTACAATCTCGTTTTCATCTTATCAAACAAGGAAACACAAGTTTTATGATTAATTCATTTTGGTTATTAAAGATATAAAAATTATTTGGAAATTCTAGTTTATAAATGTATTCTATAAAATTAAATTGATGAATAATTCAAATAATTCATGAGAAATACTTGTTCTGATAAAAAAAATTTATTTCTTAAATTATCTAATTTCAAAAAATCGAGCAAAGGAATATTTAAACGATATGCAACGTATAATTTTTATTTTATTATTGTTATTGCCTTTTCATCCTACGTATGGTCAGACAGACGGAAAAAGTCTTGCCATAGAAGGTTTGAATTATTACAATGGCAGGACAGTGGCACAAAATTATCAGTTGGCAGCAGATTTTTTCCGTCGTAGCGCTGCTTTGGGTGATATGGTTGGCGAATATTATCTTGGTTTATGCTATTATAATGGAAACGGATTAGCACAGAATTATTCTGAGGCATTCAAATGGTACACAAAATCAGCAAGACAAGGGTGTGCCCAAGCCATCTGTGAATTAGGATATTGTTATTACATGGGGCACGGTGTTACTTCTGACTCCCATAAAGCCTTTGAGATGTATGAAATATCCGCAAGCAAAGGATATCCTAAAGCTCAATTCTACTTAGGCGACTGCTACTTTAATGGTGAAGGAGTTGAAGCAGATGAGACGAAAGCACGATACTGGTATCACAAAGCAGCAGAACAGGGCAATGAAGAAGCGAAAGAGGCACTCGTTCGATTATTAGAAGAATAATCGATTTCGATTTAAGACTATATGATTTACGACTTCACGAACAAAGGACTTAATTTATACCAGTTCACAACCCAGCAAAACCATTTATTGATTAAGGTAAAAAGATTTTGTTTAACAACTTCAAAAAGAAACAAGAAATCCAGCCATTTTTATAAAGGGAATTTAGAAAGATGAGATTAAGAAGGTCAATCAGTTGTGTATTTTTATTAATGTGTTGGTTAAACTCATTTTGTCAGGATCCCATATCACTGAACAACATGGGGATGAAATATCTGTTCGGTGAAGGTGTGCCCCGTAATACGACGGAAGCCTTCCGTTTGTTTGAGCGTGCCGCCAATATGGGTTATGTGCTTGCCGAGAACAATCTTGGAAACTGCTATTTTAATGGTGAGGGTGTAAGCAAAGACCTTTCTCAAGCCGCTTATTGGTATGAGCGAGCAGCAGAAAAAGGAAATGCTACGGCTCAATGCAGTATTGGGGAATGTTATTATTCTGGAAATGGTGTAAGCAAAGATTATTCCCGTGCGGTCTATTGGTTAGAAAAATCAGCAAATCAAGGATATCCCCGTGGTCAGTTTGTGTTGAGTGTATGCTACAACAAAGGGCATGGAGTAGTTAAGGATTCACGTCGTGCATTGATTTTATTAGAACGCTCAGCCAAACAAGGTCTTCCCGTTGCCCAATATGAATTAGGTAACTGTTTTATGCATGGGTATGGTGTTGACATGGATGTGGAACGCGCCCATTACTGGTGGGGCCGCGCTGCTAATCAAGGGTACGAAAAAGCTAAAGAAGCCTTGAACAAATGACATTCTGGTATTTTCTTATCTTCACTCAATAAAGAAGATTATTGACTCATTAAAGGAAAATCCTACACCAATAATCAAAGCGGCTTACAGACTGTTCTCCAAATTTCAGGAGAGACTTTCTTACCTGCTCAACAGTTTTTTCTGAATTGAGTTTAGTTTTAGAAAAGAACTTATCGGCGAAACAGATAATCTGCTCCTCTAAAGTTTCCGGTATTAAATCGATGTGGGGAAGCGGTAAATCATTTTCTATAATTTCGGACGCAGTAAGTCCTGTTCCCGTGTGTCGTGCGCAAACTCTTGCATATTGAGGCATACCTTCCTTTTTGACAATATCAGCCCCTATGATCCCATGCCGGATATATGGCTCCTTACCATAGCAGTGAATAGTTGGAGCATTAGTCATACAGACCCCTATATCATGAAGCATGGCCGCCTCTTCCACAAAATCACGATTGACACTAATCTGAGGATGATTATCAATGATTTTCAGTGCTTTTTCCGTCACTGCTTCACTATGCTTCAATAAAATATTGTGAAGCGGCGGGTTGCCAGCATAATATTTGTCAATCAGTAGATATATACTATCTTTATTCAACATAAAGCACAAAACCTTTAAGATACTCACCTTCTGGGTGATAAATATTAACTGGATGATCGGCGGGCTGATGCAGCTGATGCAGTATTCTTACATTTCTCCCTGCCCTTGCGGCGGCAGTAAATACAGCAGTGCGGAAAGTCTCTTTATAAATAGCCTGTGAACAGCTGAAAGTGAAAATAATCCCTCCATCCTTTAATTTCTCCATAGCTTTCTGATTCAGCCTGATATATCCTTTCATCGCATTTTTCACCGCATCTCTATGTTTAGCAAAGGCCGGTGGGTCGAGAATGATAAGGTCATATTGTCCTAACTGAATATCATTGAGGAACTTGAAAGCATCCATAGCAAAAGCTTGATGTCGATTATCCTCTGGGAAATTAAGTTTAATATTCTGATTCGTGATGTCGATTGCTTTCTGAGAAGAATCCACTGAATGCACTAATTGTGCCCCTCCTCTCAATGCATAAAAAGAAAAACCACCGGTATAGCAGAACATATTAAGGATTTTTCTCCCATTAGAAAACATCTCGAGTAATCGTCTGTTTTCCCTCTGATCGATAAAAAAACCCGTTTTCTGGCCTTTCAACCAATCTACATGAAATTTCAATCCATATTCAACAGCAATATCATCTTTATCACCTCCGACAAGAAAACCATTTTCCTGTCGGAGATCAGCCTTATAAGGGAGTGTAGTCTCAGACTTATAATAAATATTCTGAATTCTGTCTGCCAAAACCGACTTCAATGCATTGGAAATCATTATTCTATCGTTATGCATACCTATGGAATGTGCCTGCATGACTGCTGTTTTTCCATAAATATCAATAACAAGCCCTGGCAAATTGTCTCCTTCTCCATGAATAAGTCGAAACGTATTGTTATACAAAGGATCTTCCATCGATGAATGAGCAAGAATTCCAGCTGCTACTCTAACATTGAGAGCCCTTCTGATTTTATTCTCATAAAAAGACTGATTAACTAGAACATTATCAAATGCAAGAATTCTGACCATGATACTTCCAATCTGATAATGCCCCACAGCCACAAACTTAAAGTCCATTCCCTTTTCATTTTCCTTAGGTATGGAAGCAAAAATCTGAATAACCTCACCCTCCTCTGGTTGTTCAGAAAAATGATGGATAGCCCCTGAGAAAATCCAAGGATGGAATCTGTTGACAGACTCTTCTTTTCCTTTTTTTAAAAATGCCTGTTTCATGATGTCACTTCAGATTGGTTTTTATCATTAACAACAATAAAATTATGTGAGTCAGTTAGTTCCATTACTTTATCATAAATATGAATACAAGCAAAAGCATCCAGTGCCGCATATTTCTTTTGCTTTTCGTCAAGGATTAATGTATTCCAGTTAGACAACTGTTTGCTCTTTGATATTTTCAGTCCAAACAAATTTGCATAAATTTTCTGAAGTCCCATGTCTTCTATTCCAATCTGTTTGACGATAGTCTGTATGTCGACAAAAGCTCTTGGAGTGAAATTCCGTCTATTTGTCAGTGCCCTAATATCGTCAGAAATAGAAAGTCCCACTTTCACTATATTCTTGTCCTCAAGCAGTCGCATGATGTCGTCTGTAATTCCAATGGAATTAAGTTGAAAAAGGAATGCTTCGTCGTGGGTGGCAATCTGTAATAATGCCACCTTATTAATTTTACCTTTTTTAAATGATGGTTTTGTTTCGGTATCGAATCCGACAACATTGTGGCTCATCAGAAAATTTACAGCTTCCGTTGCATCTTCAGCCTTATTAACGACAATAATCCTTCCATTAAAGCATTCAGTGGGCATCTTAGCAATAGAGTACTTATCGATTTTTTTTTGTATTACCTGCGTCATTACTCGTCCTCCTTTTCATCTGAAACAAATTTCAACTCGTGCAATGGCCTCATGACATTAACACATCTTTGCCCCCAGTAGAACTTGAAATTCTCTTTGCATTTAGCCACTGCTTCAAAAATCAAATCATCTTGAGCCTCAATCTTGAAGAACATGACAAAATTCTTAACATCCTGATAAATGTCTGCAAGATTCTCACTAATTGTAGCAAGAATAGGTTTATCACTGTATTTCATATCCTCGACAAAAACCTCGAGAAAATCATCATGCTGTCCCAAAAGTACCGCAATGTTATTTCTGACAATGTTATAGTTCTCTTCTGTGACAAACGATTGTGTTTCAAGCAATTCATCCGAATCGTATTCAGGCATGAGATCCGCTTTGAGATAAAGTAGCGGCAGTATTTTTGTGATTCTGTCTATAAACGGCTTGACCTCTGTTAAGTTGGCTTGTTCGAGCAATGTACAGAACTGAACCGCCACTGTAAGAAATTCAAGAATAGTTTTGTCGTAATTAAATTGTTTTTGTTCCATGTTGCAAAGTTACAAAAAAATGAAGAATGAAGAATGAAGAATGAAGAATAATGCAATAATTTGATATAAATTCAGGGAAAAACATGAACAATGGCGTATAAATGAATAAAAATTAACGCCATTCCTCTAAAGAAAAAAGATTTCTTTATAACGATTGGCTTATAATTCGGAAATTTTATCTAAATTTGCATAGATTTCCAAACTTACAAAGACTAGAAAACAAGAGGAAGAGAACACAAGACATAATTGTTTCCACATCTATCCTTTTAATCCTTTATTTATCTTAAAAAACCAAACATTTACCAACTAAATATTTATCCTATTATGTTTTCAAAACAGATATACGTAGAGCGACGTAAGCGGCTCAGTGAACTGGTAGGGAACGGGCTGATTGTCCTTATGGGCAACAATGATGCCTCATTTAATTATCCCGCCAATGTGTATAAATTCCGTCAGGACAGCTGTTTCCTGTATTATTTCGGCCAAGAGCGCGAAGGTCTGGCTGGAGTGATAGATATCGACAACCAAAAGGAATATCTTTTTGGTGACGACATTGACATAGACGACATTATATGGACAGGCTATGTTCCTTCCGTAAAGGATTTAGGCGAGGAAGTAGGTGTGATGAACAGCGGCAGCATGAGTGATTTCAGCAAACTGCTGTCAAACGCCAAATCCTCGGGTCGATCAATTCATTTTCCCCCTCCCTACCGTAATGACATCAAGATTCGTTTAGGTGACATCTTAGGCGTCCACCCCTTATCGCTTCAATCGTCAAGTAGTTTGCAACTGATTAAAGCCATCGTGTCGATGCGTGCTATCAAGGGTGAGGAGGAAGTATGTGAGATTGAAAAAGCCCTCGCTGTCGGTTATGAGATGCATACCACCGCCATGAAATTATGCCGTCCTGGGGTGACTGAGAAATATGTAGCAGGCATTCTTGAAGGCATTGCTCATTCGAAAGGATTCTCGGCATCATTCCCGACTATTCTATCAATGCATGGTGAGATTCAGCACGGTTATCCTTCAACCCGTCCAATGGAATCAGGCCGTCTGATGCTCTGCGACTGTGGCGCAGAGAGTTTTGAGCATTATGCATCCGACAACACACGCGTCACTCCTATATCTGGTAAGTTCACCCCTCAGCAACTAGACATTTATCAGATAGTTGAAGCATGTCATGACCATGCCATTGAAATAGCCAAACCAGGTGTGAAATGGTTTGATGTTCATATGTCGGTAGCGAGAGTGATGACCGATATGCTTAAACAAATCGGCCTGATGAAAGGTGACACCGATGAAGCTGTAGCAGCTGGTGCCCATGCTATGTTTTTCCCTCATGGTTTAGGTCACATGATGGGAATGGATGTACACGATATGGAGAATTTGGGTCAGATTTATGTTGGATTTGATGATGAAGTGCGTCCTTCAGAACAATTCGGCACAAATTGTCTCCGTTGCGGCCGCAGGTTACAACCAGGTTTTGTAATGACAGATGAACCTGGTATTTATTTCATCCCTCATCTTATTGACTTATGGGAATCACAGGGCATGCATAAAGACTTCATCTGCTACAATAAGCTAAGTGCTTTCCGAGACTTCGGTGGCGTTCGCCTGGAAGATGACTTGCTTATCACAGAGACCGGTAACCGTGTGTTAGGTGAGAAAATCATCCCTTATCATCCAAAAGATGTTGAAGAGTTTATACAGGTTTAAAAACTACAATGTTTCTTTCCCAAACGCCGATTTTTCAGAAAGGACATTCATGTAAAAGAGGGTTAACACCCTCTTTTTTTATAATCCATTAACAACAAACAAATTAAAGATACGGGCAAATACCATATTAAATAAAAATGATTACATACTTGGCCATTTTTTAATAATAATTGTCAGATTTGTGATAATAAAGTAAATATATAAACTGTATATTTGCATAATTTAAACAACTGTTAAATGAATAAAATATATAACTTATTATGGGTTGCCTTGTTTTTGTTTCAAAGTGCTGCCGTCTGTCAGAAATTGTCATCCACATCTACTAAAACCATTGATAATTTTAAGCATTTGGAGCTGGAACAAGGTTTATCGAATCTACGTGTCACCAGTTGTATTCAAGACCAACGTGGATTTATGTGGTTTGGCACAAGACTGGGACTGAATTGCTATAACGGATTGAAATTCCGTACTTATTATCCCATACCTGATGATGAATCATCTTTGCTGAACTCAGAAATCTCTGTAATCAGAGAGTCGCAGGACGGAACGATCTGGATTGGCACCGCCAAGGGTCTATGCTCATATAATTATAAGACAGAGACATTCACCCGCTACAATCACCTGAATAATTCTGTCGGCATTCTTGATATAGCTGTTGAAGACTCCTCAGTAGTGTGGTTTAACACGGGCGAAGGTCTATACCGTTATCAGACATCCCTTAAAAAAGTCAGCAAATATCCATTAAAGGGCGACTTCCGCCCCTCCCGAATCTTAAACACGACCTCCGGAATATGTTTCGTCATGTCTTTGTCGGGTGATTTGTTTCAGTATAATCCACAAACAGACACCTTTTCAAAACACAAGATTTTCAACGCAGATGAAGTGTCTGGTGTTTCCCTTCACTTCGACATGGCTGAACTTCCGAACGATGAGGTGTTGATAACGTCCAGTTTTTCCGGTGTAAAAATCTATAATGTCCGCACCCATGAAGTCAACACACTCCTTCACAAGAACAACAGTCAAGTACCCTCCTATATTCATGCTGTTCTCCGCCGCAAAAACGGTGACATCTGGTTCGGTACAGAAGCCGGCATATATATCATAAAGAACCAGGACATTCATCAATTTTCGGATATAATACATATTATTAAAGAGGATGGAAACAGCCGCTCATTATCAGACAATGCCATCTATGCCCTATACGAAGATATGGAATATGGTGTATGGATAGGCACATTTTCCCGTGGTGTGAATTATCTTCCGTCAATTATTCCGGATTTTAACAAAATCATAGCAATCAACTCCAAAGGGGATGAAATGACCAATGTAATAAAAGAAATTATTTCAGACTCCCAAGGCAATATCTGGATATGTTCAGAGGATGCCGGTCTGTTCAAATATAATCCAGAAACAGATGATGGCATCATGAATCCTGTTCCTGTGACGTATGCAGGTCAGTCCACGAAAAATATCCTTACATTATTAATAGACGATGATGAACTATGGATAGGAACTTTTGACGAAGGAATATACATTTACGATTTGAAAAACAACCAAATTATCCAACATTTCCACAATTTACCAACCACTCAAAACAAAATAACAAGCAACGCAATCCTTCATCTATTTAAATCCTCCAAGGGTGACATTCTTGTAGGCACGATGGTAGGTCTTTATCTATATGACAGAGATAAAAATATATTTAATGTAATAGAAGGGGAAAAAACAGGATTCACAAATTACATTTATCAGACCCTTGACGACACAATATGGGTTGCCACCTTAAATCAGGGTCTGTTTAAACTAAAACGACAAGGAACTTCCTATATAGCCATAAAAGAAAAAACCACTTGGGACGATGTAACCACTGTATTTGAAGATACAAAAGGCAACTTCTGGGTGGGCACCAACACCCACGGTCTGTTTCTCTACGACCGTAAAGGCAAGTCGATGGAACAAAAGGGCATCAATGTGAATGGTAATAATATTGCCGTATGTAAAATCATTGAGGACAGGAATAGTAATCTTTGGATATCCACCTCCAATGGCCTATTCTGTTATAATCTCGAGACAGGTGAGGAGATCAGATATGGTGTCCACAACTCCATCCCAACTGACCAGTTTAATATCAATGCCGGTTATATGATGCAAAATGGCGACATCTACTTAGGCACCTTCAAAGGCCTTGTCACTTTTGAACCATCCAAACTCCAAAAACTGAAAAAATCCTTCAAAGTGTATTTTTCTGACTTTATTTCAGATGAGTCATCATTTAGCGTTAACTGTGCCGTTCCTCATTATTCCTCCATTCAAGATCTATGGTACCGTTACAAATTGGAAGGAGTAAATAAAGACTGGATAGTGGTTCAAGGAGCTCCCAATATCAAATACAACAATTTAAGCCCTGGCAGCTATCAGCTGAAAGTGGAAGCCTCGACAGTGAACGGTTTGTGGCAATCCGACAAACACGACTTCTCCACATTAGAGATCAAAATTCCCTATCCCCCATTGCGTTCACCATTGGCAATCGTCATTTATAGCATTCTGATTCTTACCGCTATTATCTTAGGAATCATATCCTATCGCAAGAAAATAACAGTGCAACGACATCGGCGAATTGAGAAGATGCGTAATGAGATGAACAAAGAACTGCTCAACGACAAAATCAAATTCTTTACAGATATCACCCACGAAATCCGCACCCCATTAACCTTAATGATGGGAAGTATTGAAAGAATGAAAAAGCAACTGGTTCATTCATTGCAAAAAGATGATATGACAGAAACGGTTGATTTATTGGACAAAAACACCAACCGTCTTCATAATCTGGTGAACCAACTGCTTGATTTCAGGAAAATGGAAGTGTCTTCCTATCTAATGGATATGCGTCTGACAGACATCAAACCGATAGTAAACAATCTCTTCGCCTTGTTTTCCCCTATTGCAGAGGAAAGGAATCTGATTTATTCAATCCGTCAATGTGAAGACGACTGTCATGTGATGGCAGATCCAGAAGCCGTAACCAAGATAGTGAACAACATGTTAAGCAACGCAACGAAATATTGCGACAGTAAAGTAGAGATAATCGTTTCA
>JAEEGL014686175.1_pt1 | contig 18828 bp, 17 predicted proteins | sample 9134231 | NCBI WGS metagenome assembly JAEEGL01 (sample SAMN16246548, study PRJNA631951) | gut metagenome | biome: gut microbiome; feature: rumen; material: fiber-attached | host: Bos | place: Iran: Karaj | collected 2018-10 | reverse complement strand
TTCTCTGGTCATCTCTCCTCCGTTGCGGATTGCCTCAATGTCATTTACATATCCAATCAGCTGGGAGATATATCCCTTTTCTTTGTTCAGATACGGCGTTATTTTTTGAATCCAGCGTTTTAAAATCTGCTGATTATATGATTGCACTTCCGAAAGTTCCGATTTTCTTCCATCAATAAACCACTGCGGTGTCTTTTTTGGATTTTCAGACTTTGCCCTTGCAACAAGTTCGGCATCCATCTGCGCAATTTTCTTGCACTGGGAAGAGACAAACCACTCATGGCACAATTGCTTTCTGAACGGAGCAAACTCATTGAAATATGGTTTGTAGCACACGATACCGTCAAATTTATCCAAAAACTGTCTGTACCCCTCTTCGCTGGTATTAAAACTCCCTCGATAGTTATAGCTGTTATTCTGCTCCTTGGACACCACTTCAGCTAAAGAAGAAGCTTTCTTTATAATCGCATTGTATTTGTCGGCATTCGGATCAAAGTGAAGCTCAGTGTCATAAGGAAGACCTCTTGAAGCACGGATGGCATTTTGCATCTGGGCATCGTCGAGTTTTTTACGTACCGCAGAAAGTTCGTCTTTAAACTTGGACGCATAATTTGGAACCGCATCACAATAAATGAGCATGAGATTTCGGTGCGCGGCCATTTCTTCCCTCGTGTCAATCTTTGTGACATCCGGTATGGGCGGCAGATTTTTATACGCTTCCGTATACGAACTATGCGAGAGTGCCTTTATCTGATTTTTGGTGTCTTTTTTGGATCTGTCGATTTCGGACTCAACCCATAGATATTCCGTTTCCATGTAGCCACCCAATTCCTGGGCGAAGTTTCGGTTTTCCCTTGTCACATATCCACTTGCGTCGGGCGTGGACTTTGCGCTCACTGTTCCTTTTACCGTGGCTGCCGTGCGTGAACTTGAAGACGTAGATTTATTTGTTGATGAGCTTGTACTTGCAGTTACAGTGGATGTTTCTTCTGGGTCATCTTCAAAAATCGCCAGAAGCTCATCAAGCGTCCTACATGCGCTGAACACCAGACCAAGTGAAAATACACCAGCCAACAGAGCCTTTGTTCTTATTCTTTTCATTTTTATCCCCTGCATTTTTAATGCAAATTTAAAAAAAACGGAGTCTTTCAAAGATGAAAAGCTCCGGTCATATTTATTATTATAAGATAGGCCTGTATAGCTGTCAAGAATTTTGTTTTTCCATTTTTTTAAAGATTTTTTGCAGATTTTTTTACATCGGTGATTTTCTCTGCATATATATATATTAGGTTCGATTTTGAGTTTTATAAAACCCGACTTTCGACCTATTAGACAACCCCAACTATCATAAAAGCATGGAGGAAAAATGATAGAACCAAATTATCACGGTCCTGTCCCGGAAAATTGGGAAAATGTGACACTTACAAACAACTATCTCTTCTGCAAGATTATGGAAAGCGAAACAGATTTGTGCAAGCAGCTGATTGAACTTTTTCTTCACATCGAGATTGATCATCTTGAGATTCCAAAGCGGAAAAACTCGTTTATGAAATACCTCGATTCAACAGGCGTTTTATTTAATGCCATCAAAAAACACACGGGCCAGATCTTAAATGTAGAAATCCAGATGATTAATGATGAAAAGAATCTTCCGGAACTTGCGCGAAAGCATCAAAGCATCATCGACTATGACGATATTCTCTCAGGACTATCTTACAGAAATTTGAGAGACACATACATTATCTTCATCTGTATGCACGACCCGTTCGAAAAAGGACTGCCGGTTTACACTTTTGAAAGCACGTATGTTACGGAAGACGGCCATGAAATACATCTGAATGACGGTTCATATAAAATTTTTTACAATATAAATGAAAGTGAAAAATTTCCAACAAAAGATAAAAGAAACTTCTTCAAATACCTGAAAGAAAACTCAGCGGAAGATGATTTCACAAAAAAACTTGAAGAAAAAGTCCAGTGCATAAAAGCGGACAACGGCTTCAAAAAACCGTGCATACCGGAAAAGGAAACAGTGCAAGTGTAATAGACCAGATGTGGTGGTTGTCACGTTCCGCAACTTAGCACGACAAACTCAACCACCGCACTGAACATTTTCGAGCAACTTTGCCGCTACTCAAATTTTTCGGGCAATACGGAAACCAAAAAGGTCCGGCCAGTTTCCATAAATATGGGCTACATTATTTGGCCTGAACAAAGTTCCCGAACTGCTTCCCATATTATAATGAAAGCAGTATGCAGAATAAGTTGTTCCATCAAGCATAAGTTCCGCCACATTTCCAATCGTATCGTAGATTCCAAGGGAGTTTGGCGTAAATTGAGCAAAAGCATGAATATACTTCAATGCCGCAACGTCCCTATAATCATCGGAAACACCGTACGCCTTTTTATCCTTGCCGCCGCTTTTAGCAGCATTCAACCAGTCGCCTTGACTCGGGAGCCTGTAACCCTTTGCATCATCTTTTGTAGAAAAATTTGATTTTATGCTGTAATCGTATGATGTAATCGGATTTCCGTTTATATCAGTAAGTTTTCCGTCATACTCATCAATTTCCTGATAATTTGAAATGAGCCATGCGCTTCGGAGAACTTTCGTATATCCAGAGTCCTCATAATAAACAGGTTCAAGACCATTTTTTTCGGACAGTGCATTCAGCCAGACAATAATATCAGCAGGATGTGCGCTTGTTACAGGAAGATATCCGTACAACCCCGGCTCACTCACCTCTTTATCCCCGGCTTTTCCGGGCAGAATAAATTTATAACCGTTATCATTCGCCCACTCCCGGACATCATGCCACAAAACGAATGAAGTTTCATAAGCGTTGATTTCAAACGAATTAGAAACAGAAACCATTTCCAGACTTCTGCGTTTTGTCTCAGAGCCGGAAATCTCCCTGATGTCATGAATCATGTCCCTGCATGAAAAGAGCGCAAAAGAAGAAAAAAGGATTACTGATGCTAAAAAAAGTTTTGCGATTTTTTTCATTTTCCAGTTCCCCTTGAATTACCCAGCTTAAAATCAATTTTAAGCCCAACCGTCGGTCCGAGGGTTAAGAATGATTCCGTCTTTTCGTGATAGAACGCAAAATGACATCCAGTGCAAAGAAGAACATTCACCTTGTCAAAATCCAGCATGACTTTACGGACGCTCAAATCCGACTCAAGCATAAAGTCGTAATAAACATCGTCTATGGTTCCTTTTTCGCTGCTGAGAAATTTAATCTCGCTGATTAAAAAACCGGCTCCCAAAGAATACGCGATAGAAATATCCTGGGGCAAAAAATATTCACCATATATGCCTGCCGAAAAACTGTAGCTGCAAAGTTTATCAAGCTGAAGACTGTACGGAATGAAATTTTGAAATGACGCGCGACCATAGAATCCGAAGTCGGTATTTTTCAAAAGGGTCTGGAAAAGGGCGAACTCGCATCCAAGGTTAGCCCCGACGCTGGATTTTGAAAAATCATTCATATTATATAGAGGAAAACTGTTGGTATAGTTCACGTTTATCTTAAATCTTGAAAGCTCGTTCAAAGCATCAGTTTTGGTATCCGCAAAACAAAAACTACTGCAAACGCTCACAATGCAGACGGTTAAAAACAAGTTGATGATTTTTTTCATTTTTCTCTCCACTTTTTGAGATAAATTGGAAACGTTACTGGAAACGTTTCCATCAACAGCTATAGTATACACCCATGTTTTTTGTTTTGTCAAATTTGTTTCGCAATCACTTCCAGTCAGCGTTTTTTATAAAAGATTCTTCAGATGTCCAATAATGTAGGACCGGCCTTGTTCTTGACAATTCATATTCACTTGGCCGAATTCACAACACCCCTATTTATAATACGCATTCATCATCTCCTGAACAAAATCCGGTTCGTAAAAGCAGATGTTCTTCCGGTCGATTTCGGCATAGGCATTATCGTTGGAACCGCAATCCCACCAGAGGACGCTCATACCGTATTTTTTTGCCTCAACCATAAGATGCTTTATCCACTTAACACGCTCGGTATATGAAATCTCCTGACGTTTGGTTCCAGTCTCGCCGATTACAACAGGGATTCCTTTTTGCACAAAAGATTTGTTCAATTGAGAAAGACCTTCCGTTATTCCGTTCTCAATGCGCTTGGCAAAAACCGTGTTCCCCTCGTTCGTCTTCCATTCGGGATATTTGTGGACTGTCAAAATCAGCTTGTCACTTGCACTGTCCGTCGGCATTCTGAAAAGTCCAAGCGAAAAAATCCCGCGGTCCTCATCCTCGATTTTTGGAAGAACAGTTTCAATGCTCGTACAAAGCCCCGGAATCATCACGAAGCGGTCAGCATTATTTCCACCGGTCGCACGGATTGCATCAAGGCAAACCTGATTGTACTCATTCAAAATCTCATATTCTGCACGACAAAGCTCACAGTTCCGGTTGTCGCACCAATAACCGCCGATTGTCTCTCCGTCCTTTTTGTGCCACGGGATTTTTCGACCAGGATTCCATTCATGCGATTCTCCATTGTGATAGTCACGGGGATTTCTCGGTTCGTTCATCGTCTCAAAAATCAGATGCTCGTCATATCCATTATTAAAAGCTGTCGCTATCTGAGTCCAAATCGCATGAAGAAATCTTTTTGACTCTTCCTTGTCCCGCTGATTCGTGCTCACAATATAACCGTCAGCATAACCAAGCGGATAAGGCATCCTTCGCGTAAGATATTCGTTTTCTTTTCCAGCCTGGGTTCTATGAGCTGTCGTCTGATCCCCATGCACTGAATGATGCTCGTTCAAAATCACATAATAACCGGCAGCCAAAGCCATATCGACAGTTTTTTTCACGCGAGCCATCCAATCCGGATCAATCGTATAATTTCCGTCGATTATGTGGGCAAACCAGGTAACTGGAATCCTGATTGATTTATAACCATTTTGAAAAGCAAAATCCAAAACCTCACGGGTTGTCTCTGTTTTTTCCCAATCAAACTCAGCCTCAATTCCACGCTCCCAATAGTTTTCAAGCCAACCGAAAGCATGTGCGTCAAAAGTGTTTCCGAGATTCCAACCGACTCCCATTTTTTTCACAAGATTGATTGCGGAAATTGATTTGTTTATTGATTTGTGACCGGAATCAACAACAGCGGGAGAAAGAATTTTATTTTGCGTAAAACAGATAGAGTTGATTTTATACGCCATTGGATTTTCAGTCGTACACCAGATTTGAACTTCCGCGACTGATTTTTTGCTGTCCTTTTCCAGACGATAATACTGCACATTTCTTTTCCGTTCGCACAGTTGATAGCTTGTCGTCCCATCCGAATACTTAACCAAAAGTCTGAACGGCTGATTCGTCGCCCCACCTTCATCAACAGGCTCATAATCAATGCGCACATAACGGTAATTGGACGCATCAAATTTATCACACTTTATGGCCGCCGCTTTCCACTGTGTCGTCAGATTCAGAACATGGGTATCTGTATTGTAGGTTCCATAAGGATTTCCGTTTGAGTCCTTCCACACTTTGATATCTGAGAGATCAAGAAAAACATCATCCACCACCGAAGTGACAGGATCCTCCGGCTGAACAAAAGCCTTTTCAATTTCACCGTCCTGACCATCATCAGTAGACACCGAGCAGGAGATCAAAAGAAAAAAACAAAACGCAAGACACACAGATTTTTTCAAAACATCAAATGACATCCAGACCTCCCTTTCAATTAAGGATAACACAAAATCATCAAACACGCTACATTGGCCTAACAAATTGATTACAATCGCCCTACCCAATCCGCAAACTTAGTGATATAATCAAAGCATGAGTATTTTCTACGGTCTTATGATACCCTTTCTTGGAACAACTTTAGGTGCGGCATGCGTATTCTTTTTGAAAAAGGATTTGAGCGCGAGACTTCAAAAGACTCTGCTCGGTTTTGCATCCGGCGTTATGGTTGCGGCATCGGTTTGGTCGCTTTTGATTCCGGCAATCGAAGAATCACAGTCGATGGGAAAATTTGCTTTTGTTCCAGCGGCGGTCGGTCTTGCACTCGGATTTTTGTTCCTTTTGCTTTTGGACTCGATAATTCCGCATCTGCACGTCAACTCTGAAAAACCGGAGGGCGTAAAATCAAAACTCAAAAACACGACCATGCTCTGTCTGGCAGTAACTCTCCACAATATCCCGGAAGGAATGGCTGTCGGAGTCGTTCTTGCCGGCCTTGCATCTGCCAATTCAGGAATCTCGTCGGCGGGTGCGCTTGCTCTTTCAATCGGAATTGCGATACAGAATTTCCCGGAGGGTGCAATCATTTCAATGCCGCTTGCAGGAAATGGAAACGGAAAATGGAAATCCTTCTTGTACGGAACATTGAGCGGAATAGTCGAGCCGATTGCAGGAGCCATAACCATTTTGCTTGCCGGAAACATTTTGACCGTCCTGCCATACCTGCTTTCATTCGCCGCCGGTGCAATGTTTTATGTCGTAGTCGAAGAACTGATTCCCGAAATGTCCGAAGGTGAACACTCAAATCTGGGGCCGCTCGGTTTTGCCGGTGGATTTATCCTGATGATGATTCTGGACGTGGCGTTGGGATAAGGAGTGCCGAAAGGTGAATGTGGAAAACAGATTGAAAATCAAGAGAAACAAAAAAATAAGCGTTTTTCCGTTCGTGCTGATTGCGCTGGTTCTTGTTCTTGGCTTTGTGTTTTTCGGCGACGGGCTTTTTGAAGGAAAATCGACGGCGGAATCCTACAAGAGTTTTTATGAGCAGGTCGGGCAGGGAAAAATTGATTCTGCAAAAATCAGCAGCGGCAAAATCAACTACACCAAAATCGGTTCGGAAGAAAAATTTCGGACGGAAAATCCTCAGTCGCCCACTTTGCAGGAATATCTTCTATTAAATAATGTCTCCGTTAAAATCGAGGAGGATTTTTCGCAAATCTTTTCAAATATAATGGACATTGTTTTCTACCTGATTCTGGCTCTGGTAGTTTTCATTGTGTTCCGCAAATTCATTTCGCCAAACACTTTCAAGTCTGTCCGTCGTACCGGGGTGACTTTTGATGATGTGGTCGGCATGGATTCTCTGAAGCACGACATGAAGCAGGTCATGGACATTATGAAGCATCCTGTCGAATACGCGAAAAAGGGAATCCGTATGCCAAAGGGCATTTTGCTTGAGGGTGCGCCGGGAAACGGTAAAACACTTTTTGCAAAGGCACTCGCGGGTGAGTCCAAGGTCAACTTCATTCCGGCAAAGGCAACTGATTTTGAAAGCATGTTCATGGCAATCGGACCTCTGAAAGTTAAGCTGCTTTTCAAAAAAGCCAGACGCAAGGCACCATGCATTGTTTTTATCGATGAGTTTGACGGCATCGGGACAAGGCGGAATTATTCTGGCTCGGCGATTGAAACCGAAAACACAAGGATTGTCACTGCGCTTTTGAACGAGTTGGACGGATTTGAACCGACCAACGGAGTTCTTGTTCTTGCGGCCACCAACAGCATTTCGGCACTGGATGAAGCGTTGATTCGACCGGGCAGATTTGATTCAAGGGTCTCCGTTCCATATCCAGATGAAAAAGCGAGGATTCAGCTTGTCAAAATGTACACAGAAGGAAAAAATCTTGAAGCTGATTGCGCCCCGGAAATTCTTGCAAAAAAATTCGCAGGATTCAGCTGTGCAAAAATCGAGTCGGTCTTGAACAAAAGCTCTCTGATTTCAAACCAAAAAGGAAAATCAAGCATAGGGATTTCGGAAATCGAATCCGCGATGAAAGAACTTTAGTCAAATCAATATACAGGAGTCGTAAAATGGGAAAAAAGATTGCAAAAATCTACATAGAAGGCACAATCGAAAAGAAAAATGCAAACTACAATCAGGAATGGCTTTTGAAAACAATCAAGGCAGTCACCGACAGCAAAAAATATGCGGCCCTTGTGGTCTACATCAACTCTCCGGGTGGGGCTGTCTATGAGTCCGACGAGGTTTATCTTGCGCTCAAAAAGTTCCACGAAAAAACAGAACGCCCGGTCTACGCATACTTTGCATCCCTTGCGGCAAGCGGCGGATATTATATCGGATGTGGGGCGGACAAAATCTTTGCGAACAGAAACACTTTGACGGGTTCCATCGGCGTAATCTCCGGTCGATTTGTTGATTTGAGCGGGCTGATGAAGCGGTACGGAATCAAGTCCGAGATAATCCACGCGGGTAAAAACAAGACCATGGGCACTGTCACGGAGCCGGCAACAAAAGAGCAGAAGGCAATCATGCAGTCCATTGCGGATGAATGTTACGACCAGTTCACGTCGCTGGTGGCAGAAAGCAGAAAGATTCCGATTGCGAACGTAAAAAAACTTGCGGACGGAAGAGTCTACACGGCGAAACAGGCAAAGGAGCTTGGACTTGTTGATGAAATTGCAAGTTTCGACGACTGCATCAAATCAATCAGCAGGGAGATTTTCAAAAAAGAAGATTTCGAAGCCCCGGTCAAGGAGTTCAAATACAAAAAGAAGAGCTCCCCGCTGAGCAGTTTCTTGAAAAACGCAGGCTCGCAGGACAGCACTCTTTTAAAAATCGGAGAGGAAATTTTGGGGAGAACAGTTCCGTTCCCTGCTTTTTATTGGGACGGGCAGTTTTAAAACCTATCAGTTTTTTTTCTGAGCCTTGCGTCCTTTTTTTATCTTTCGCTCAACAGCAGTAAAGATGGCCGGATATAATCCTACCGCAAAGAAATAAGGCAGGGCATTTTTTATCATGCAATAGACGTGGTAAGACGGGATGTGCGGTTTAATCAAGGCAGAAAATCCATAATAGATTATGCACACACCCGCCGTGCCGAAAACAATTCTCAGGATTTTTTGCCACACCGGACATTCAGTGTCAAATTTAACCCAGCGTTTTTCAATGAACCAGCCCCACAAAAGTGCAAGGAAAGAAGCTGCGGCACTAAAATAGTCGCTCTGCATTTTATATGGATCCACAACAAGGTTTCCGTCAACAAAATCACGGGGATAAGGTTTAAATAGGAGGAAAAGACTTGCCGCAATAATAATTACAGTTCCAATCACGACAATCAGAAGGTCGCGGTTCTTTTTTCCTTTTTCCGCACCACGGGCTTCCCATGAAAGAATAAGATTTGTCAGGCAGATAAATATAAGCCCCACAGACAAACCGACTATAACATCCTGAGGAGTATGGACGCTCAAAAAATTCCGTGAAAAAGCGACAAGGACGACAATCAAGAGGAAAACTACCACAGCCCAAGCCCAGGTATGCTTTTTTTGCTCGCGGTCTTTTTTGAAAAGCTGATATCCCAATGCACCGTATTCGCACATCACGTTCTGGCTATGACCGCTCGGAAATGAATAACCGGTTGCGCCCTCCAGTGCTTTTTGCGGTGGCATGATACGAGAGTCCCGGATCCACGGACGATAAACGCATACACTATTTTTTATGATGTTATTGATAAAATTTCCGCCTGACTGTGAAAAAAGAAGAAAAAATCCGATGCGCTTTTCCACACACCAATAGATTGCAGCAAGCAAAAGAATGGTAAGAGGATTAAAAGGAATGTCCGTAAGCGTAGAAAAAATGTTTTCAACGACAGGCCCAGCTTTTTCCCGAATTTCCTGCAACCACAAAAGATATGTAATGTCCATGCTTTATCTTAAATCTAAAATCAGAAATTTGCAAACAGGTTAATGGTAGTAAGACAGAGCTGCTTCATAAAATACTAGATCAAAAATCGAGTTTTTTAGAAATAATTCTGTCATCGGGCTTAACCCGATAATCTGCAAAAAAAGGGGGCTGTCCAAAAAGAAAAAAAGCGGTGGTTGAGCTTGTCGTGCGAAGCCGCCGAAGGCTAACCACCACATATAGCGTACCAGGTCATTTCGACAGGCTCAATGACCACACGAATAAAACTTATTAAACAGCCCCATGACAAGCTTTTATAAAACTCGAATTTGCGCCTAATAAAATTTTCTCATAACTATCACAGGATATTTGCTTGAGTTGTAATACGGGTATGCCCCACAGTCACACCATGGAGAAGTTGAATTCAGGGCGAATTTCGTGTCTTTGGGAACTTCCTTCCAAAAATACATTCCATAATATGGGTCATAAGAATTTTCTCTCCAGACACTGTTTGAAACCCAAAACTCGAATGGCCAAGTGTCATTGAACAACTGGAAACTTGCCTTAATTTTTTCCATCTGCTCCCATGTTCGGCATGGCAATCTATATTGAAATCCCGCTTCTGTGCTTGTAGGAATGTACCAGCCTTCTGTATAAGGTCCAACATTATACCTCTTGCCATAAGTTGCTGCATAATACAGCGCGGGATAGTTTTCCTCCAGATTTTTAAAACCCTCGGGGTCAGCTTGTTTTACGATACTGAAAGCCTTGTATCCGTCTTTCAAATCCTCCAGACCCCTAATCCGTCCAAGATAGCCGTATGATTCTTCCGTGGCCCACTGGGCGTTTGTTGAGTTTATTCCTATTCCAAGAAAATATGAGCCGTCATCTGCAATTCTATATACGATTGCAACCGCCTGGAAAGATGATTTATTATATTTTTCGGACGACACGAGACTGCCGTCCTTGAGCACAATTTTTCCGATATCATCCTCGGTGTACTTTTCTCCCACGGCATACATGGAAAGTGTAACGGCAAAAATCAAAACAAAAGCTACAAATATTTTTTTCATAAAGTTCCCCCTTTAATTGGATTATGTCAATTAAAATAATCGTATGAATATCCATCACCCCGAATATCCTTAGTTTTTTCTTTTCCCCACAATTTTTCGTAGTCAAAATTCCTTCCGTCGATTATGAAATATTTTCCGTGCTTTCATATGTCGAAACTGTTTGTGCTGCCACTTTCCGCTCCAAGAAGCTGAGACAGTATGCTGAGAAGTCCGCTTCCGCCCCAAGTTGATTTTGTCTGGAACGAATCAAGAACCTCCTTTGAATCGGCGATGTCATTTCCTTTTCTTTTTTCAATTCCTGATGCAATGGGAAACCCCAATGCGCTAAGGGGAAGATGAGCCACAGCAAATCCTTTTGCATCCCCAGTCCGATACTCCGGGTAATATGTGACGAGCATACAAAGACCTTCGTCGGAGTCGTATATGAAGCGGTCTTTCGCGTAGGTTCCGTTATAGTCGAGCGCGAATTTTTTGTATGCGAAAACCGGCAGACCAAATACAAGACCGACAACCAGAATGAAAATCATGAGATTCTTGAACATGTAAAACCAGGGATGATTCGCTTTTGTCTCTCTTTTCTGGGCTTCGTATTTTTCACTTTCCTCACACTGATTAGTCTCACATTCTGCCATAACCGGATTCAACTTGTTAAAAAACTTTCCAATTTTTGAGTCAGAATGTTTTTGAGATACAATGAAAACTGTTATTAAAATACCCGATATAATCAAAAATATAATTAAAACCATAACCACACACTCCAGATATTTTTTTATTGTCAAAAACTCGGCTTTAGACCTAATAGTAATATATCTTCCACCCAACGATATCATACGCTTCTTTAACTGACTTGTTTGGCCAGTCCATGGAATCAATGGCTCTCCATTCGTATTTATCTTTGAGGGTATCTTCATTGATTTTTAAATTTCCTAAACTATCCATGCCGCAAAGCTTACACGTGCCGTTGAGAATCATCTCACTGTCTATTTCACCAGTAGACCTAAAGCCATAATCTGATTCCATGGCCATGGACTTGACTATTTTGCCATCCTTATACTCTCTCGCAAATGTATCAAAATAGTCCCCGAACTCATGCGACCAATAAACAGCATTTCCATGGATATCAAAAATCACATTTCTATAACTTACACAGTCAGTTGCAGGAAGTCCCTCTTCTATGTAAAAATTTTTCAATTTTCCATTATTATAATAATCATAGTTGTATATTCTTATATCACAAGCTCCCAAATAATAGTAGAATCTAATATTATGAGTTCTTCCATTTGAGTCATATTCTAAGTACACATCGCTTTCTGCTAGACACCTTAGATAATGATCTTCATAATTTTGAGAATTAACAGCGGGACCAAAAGATATGGCTCTTCCTTTTTCATCATATTTGCACCATCTGTCACCGAGATTTTCTTCCTTCCACTTCCAACCAGTAGGACGATAATCATCGTCATCTACAATGTCTGGAATATTAATCTTGGCATTCCTTTTGAAATACCAGTCACTTCCGTCCACAAGGTCTTTACTGTGGTTTGGATTTTTTGAGTCATATTCATATACGTGACCCGCATTGCTATACCAAAATTCACCACCGTCGCTCCGCTTTTCGTGAGTCATGTTGCCCGCACTGCCGTACTCATACCAATATTCATCGCCGTCGCTCTTTTTTACGTGAGTTATGCGGCCGTCGTCATACCAAATCTCATTGCCGTCGCTCCGCTTTTCGTGAGTCATGTTGCCCGCGCTGCCGTACTCATACCAATATTCATCGCCGCCGCTCGTTTTTTTGTGAGTCATGTTGCCCGCGCTGCCGTACTCATACCAATATTCATCGCCGCCGCTCCGCTTTTCGTGAATCATGTGACCCACGCTGTCATACCAATATTCATCGCCGTCGCTCTTTTTTACGTGAGTTATGCGGCCGTCGTCATACCAAATCTCATTGCCGTCGCTGTATTTTTCGTGAGTCATGTGATCCGCGCTGTCGTACTCACACCACACTCCATAGCCGCCGCTCGTTTTTTCGTGAATCTTGTTGTCCGTGCTGTCATACTTTTTGCATCCGTAAAAACATAATACCCATGCCAAAATCAGTGCGAAAAAAAAGATTTTACTTTTCATGGACCCCTCCTTGGATTTTTGATTACAAAAAAAGACGCAAATTCCGTTCATTGGAACCTACGTCCTTTAAAATGAGATATGTTTATGTAAGAGAAAATATTATCGCTTAAGTAGCTGTGTAGCTGTGTAGCTGTGTAGCTGTGAGGTTATCGCATTATTGATTTTCTTTGTCAATGACATACCTTTATTTTAACCTAAAAAATAGAAGATTTCAACTTTTTTTGCGGATTTGGTGCGGATTATGATTTTCTTTGAATATTATATATGTAGGGAGTCCCCTGTCATGGGGATGTTCACGTCATGCCGAACTTGATTCGACATCGCTTTTTACAAGAGATCCTGTGCGTAGCATCCACAGGTTAACCAAAAAATAAAAAAAGTGATTTCGACAAGCTCAATCACCGCACTTTTTTTTCACCGAGGAAACCGAGAACAAAAACAACCAATCTATAATCTCCCTGCACATGTTCAACTTTAGTTCTATGCAAAAATCATGGCTGGCACTTTCTTAAAATCAAAAATGTTATAAAATAAAAATGCATTATGCATTTTGCGCTACGCATTTTGCAATATGCATTTAGAGCAATGAAGCCTTTCCGTTTTGAGCGGGAGGGCTTTTTTTTGTGGGAAGGGGGCGAACTATGCTTACGGAATCAGAACTGAAAAGTATAAACGGCATACTGCACGAACTTAAGTATATAGAAAATATGCTCTATGATTTACTTGACGTGGATGAAAACCAGACATTCAATGAGTCATACATAAGCAAAGCCGCAAACGCATTTTCCCTTTCCGAACGTGAATCTGATGTCCTCAGGCTGATTGCAGACGGACGATCAAACAACGAAATCAGTGAGCAGATTCATGTAAGCGTTTCGACCGTTAAAAAACATGTATACAATATCTTCAACAAAGCAGGCGTAAACTCCAGAACCCAACTTTTGAACATGGTTTACAGTCTTGGAAAATGAAAGAAGCCCGTGGTATTGCAATCAGAGCAACAAAATCTTCATTAATTATCAATGTCGCGGATTATTTTGAACACGGCGGCATTTTGGTAAATCAAAATTTCATTGTGGGCAAATGCAACTATTCCGTTTTCGCTTGCACGGATTTCCTGGAGCAAATCTGCGGTATAAGGGTCGGTGATTGATGCGAGGAGCTGATTTTTTTTGACTTTTTCGCCCGGCTCTACAAAACACTCAAAAAATCCAGCGCACTCTGAACGGATATTCACAAAATCATTGCTTTCGACCACGCGTGAAATATAACCTTCGTGTCCCTTGTAATCGATTATGCCCTGCTTTGAAAGAAAATTGAGGATCGCATCCACACCGGTGTCGGCACTTTTTCTGTTGATTGCGCTGGTGCTTGTCGTGTAGATTGAAAACGCATCGGTTTCCCAAATCTGCCAGTTGTAATTAAGAGTCGCAGTATCAAAAGGCCGGGGATTGTGAAGGACAACATAAGGAAGACCGAATTTTTTTGCAAGCTCCGTATTTTCACGCCCGGTTTTCATCATGCGCACCTGGGGAACAAAATTTCCGCTCATATAAAAGGAAGCAAACTGAATCCCGAATTCGTAATCCTTGACGTTTTTAAAAATACCGTCTGCAATCCGCTGGGTTGTTTCACCAAGATTGTAGCCCGGGAACATTCTGTTTATATCCGTGTTGTCGATTGTCCAGAATCTTTTTTTCACATTCACCGAATATGGATTTGCGCACGGAATCACAAGGATTTCTTTTCCCTCGGTGATTCGGCCTTTTTTTTCGAGTGATTTGAGTCTTTCAATCAGTTTTGAGCATGAAAAAATCTGCTGATACTCGTTTCCCCTCATCGAGCCGACAATGCAGACTGATTTTTCACCGGAGCCGAATCTGAATCCCCTGATCCTAAAATCATCACGGTACAATCCCTTGATTTCGTATAAAATCTCTTCTTTCAAAATCTGTCTCCTTTTAAAATACGACCCATAAGCGAACCTTCCTCAACAATCGGGTACTCGCGGATTGTAAAAAGCCAACCGTTTTCCTGTGCCTTGATCAAAGCAAGAAGCTGCCCCGAAAGCGGCTGTATTATTTTTCCGATTATCTCTCCTTTTTTGACCGTGCTCCCATGATTTTTTTCCTTTATAAAAATACCGGAACAAGGTGCGTTCAGATAACAGACATCATTTCCGCTCGCGTCATTGCTGATTACAGGTGTTTTGACCGGTTTGACATCTCCCTGCCAGATTCCAAGCTCCTTCATCAACGAAAAGATTCCATCAACAAGCTGATTTCCATAGTCCGGCGTAATTCTCATTCCCACTCCCATTTCCACGACGAGAGTTTTGACATTGCGTGAGTTGAGCGAATATGCGAAAGTTGATTCCAAAACCGTGCTTGCTCCGTGAACCCAGATAAAATCAACATTCGATTTCAGGGCATAAGGAAGAAGGATATCTTTATGAAGCTCGTTTATCCTGATCTGCGGAACCTCGGTAAGAAAAATATTGCTTGCGTGTATATCAATACAGAGATCTGTCCCGGTCATGTCATTCATAATCTGTGAGGCGATATATTCATTCATGTCACCGTTGTCATTTCCCGGAAAAATGCGGTTCATGTCCAAATCAAAAGCAGGAATCCCCCGTGAAATATTGTCGATTCCAAACGGATTCATCGCAGGATAAATATCAACAATTCCCAAAAGCTGATCCGGATTTTCTTTTATCCTACGAGAAAGCTCATAACAGACAAACTGACCTTCAAGCTCATCACCATGGATTCCAGTGACAATTGCAATACGTCTTCCTGATTTTTCAAGTTCAGCCTCATCCAGATTTTTTGGAAAAAGCCTGTGCTTTTGGATTTTCAATTTTTCATCGACCGGAAGCTGGACACTTGCAATCGTAATGATTTTTTCCGTCATTCTTTTATTTCCTCCACAGAGACATGCACTTCCTGAGTCTGTTTTCCACCGCCTGTAAAGACACCCTGGTTTATCGAGCAGTCCCTGGCATCACGGCCGCGCGAAAGCACAATATAAGTGTCATCCGTCCGTCGGTTATGGGTCGGATCAAGGGAAAGCCATTTTCCATCCTCAAAAACCTCAACCCACGCATGAGTCGCTCCCTCACCAATCATCATGCCGGCAACATATTTGCATGGAATTCTGCTTTTACGGCACAGTGCAAGAAGAATGTGCGCATAATCCTGGCAGACACCTTTAGAAAGCTCAAACGCTTCTTCGGCTGTGGTAGAAACTCCGGTAACTCCCTGAACATAATTGAAAGTTTTTGAAAGCTCCTCCATAAAAAGCTCAGCCTGATCAAAATTTGATTTTTCCGAAAGATTATAGATTCCGTTTATTTTTTCATAAAAATCAGCAATATTTTTTCCGCACTGGGTAAGTTCTGTCGGATATTTAAAAATAGATTCTTTTCCGTCGTTCAGCTCAAGCGGATTTTTATCTGACACTTCGGCAAGTCCGCTTACTTCAACTGCAAAATAATTGTGAGGAATCTGTGCCTTTCCGTATACGCATCGGTTGGAAAATGAATCTGTCTGGGTACAGATAAAATAGTTCGGATAAATCTGTACCCTTTCGTCATGGATTTTCTGCTGACTGTCACTCGGTGGAAAACATCTGAGAGTAAAATGATGGTCGCTCGCCGGAAGCTCAAACAGCATCTGCATTTTGTAAAAGAATCTCAGCTTTCTCATGATTTTGAATCTTACAGTCCGACCGCCTGTGCAATATAAGGTTTTCCGTTCATAACCAGTGATTCGATTTCATCAATAATCTGCTTGTAATCAAGTTCAGCAGAATCAGTGAGCCAATTCAAATGGAGAAGTTTCTGGGCATCATAATTCAGTCCCGTCCGCACAATCCTGATGTTGAGTCTTTTTATCTCACGGCGGATTTCCTCAGGCTTCATTTTCATACGCGCATAATTGTCGATACGCTCAATGCGTTTTCCAAGCTTGACGATGCTTCTCACATTGGATTCATCCACGCTGTCATCTATCATGCCCCAGAAAGCTACGATATTGTCGGTTACACGTTGGAGTGCAAGAATCGGTGCCTCACTCTGGCGTGCCTTGTTCATCGCATAGACCGCAAGCTGGATGTAGCAGAAAGTTTCGCTCCCGATTTCCTCACGCAGCGTGATTGCATTGTCATAAGCCCTCATCAAATTTGAGTATATCGAATTCGGATCCTGCTCTGAAAAACAATAACGCTCAACGAAATCTTCTTTTGAGACATAAATGTTCGGAATCTCCTGACTCCTGCAGAATTCCTCGTACTCATAATTTTTGGAATCAATCATCGAGTCGAATTTGTTTGAGAAAAACTTGACCGTTGAATAGACACGCTCGCTGTAACGGCCAAGCCAGAAAAGTCTGTCACTGTTTTCCCAAGAAAGAATCTTCATATTATACCTCCCGTTTCAAACCATAACCCAAGTGTCCTTGAATCCGCCGCCCTGTGAAGAATTCACGATGAATGAATCAGGATTGCGTGAAAATCTGGTCAACCCGCTTTTCCAAACCATAGGCTCATCCGCCATGAGAACGAACGCACGCAAATCAGCTTTTCTAGGCACGAACTCACCGTTTTCAAAAATGTCTATGTCAAGGAAATCAATCACTTCCTGAGCAATAAACCGCCGCGGATTTTCTTTGAGCATGGCAATGAAATCTTCCTTTTGATTTTTGCTCAGCTTGTTTCCGAAAACCACACCATATCCACCGGCTTCAGCAACATCTTTGAGCACAAGATTGTCAAAATTCTCAAGGACATATTTCATGTCTTCATCATAAAACGGAAGATAGGTCGGCGCATTCTGCAGAATCGGGTCTTCTCCAAGGTAATATTTAATCATCTTGGGGACAAAATAATAGATTCCCTTGTCATCAGCGACTCCGTTTCCGGGTGCGTTGATCAGAGCGACATTTCCTTTCCGGTAGATGTCATAAATGTGCGGAATACCGATAACAGAATCCTCACGGAAATTCATCGGGTCAAGAAAATCATCAGAAATCCTGCGGTAAACTGCCCCGACTTTTTCTTTTTTACCGGAATAATCGATAAAATAAAGGCAATCATTTTCAACGGTCAGCTCGCTTCCGGTCGCAAGATGGGAACCAGTCTGCTCGGCAAAATAAGAGTGCTCAAAATAAGCCGCGTTATATCTTCCAGGGGAAAGAATGACCGTGTGGCCGCCTGTGTTTACATAATCCATCGTTTTTCTGAGGAGCTTGGCATAATTTCTGTTGTCTTCTATATGATTTTCTTCAAAAAGCGACGGAAAACTTTTTCGGCAAAGGTCTCGCGCAATCATCGGATATGAAGCACCTGACGGAATCCGCAGATTGTCCTCAAGGATATACCAATTTTTGTCTTTTCCCTGCACCAAATCTATTCCGGAAATATGGGAAAAAATCTCCTTAGGCGGAATGACATTTTCGCATTGTGTAAGATATCCGCTTCCTGCATAAATAAATTCTTCCGGCACAATCCCGTCATGTATAATCCGCTTTTCGAAGTAAATATCCTTGATGAATTCATTCAGGGCTTTGACACGCTGCTTTAACCCACGCTCCAAAAAATCAAATTCGTCTTTTTCAATCACGCGGGGAATCATGTCGAAAGGAAAAAGCTGTTCTTTGAAGGTGTTGTTTTTGTAGATTCCAAATTTCACGCCGTAGCGGGCAAGAAGTTCATTCACAGAATCAGAATGTGCACAAAATCGCCTGATGTCCGTCGTTCGCATAAGACCACCTCCCAGAAAAAAAAAGAGGCCAGAAAATGCATTCGCAATCTCTGACCTCTCTGTCATCGCTAGTATTAGGTTAATTGTCAAAGCAAAAATGGTCAATACTTTATTAGATAAATTTCCGTGCCGGCACTACTACTTTAGGTGTAGTCGTGGTATAATCAGCGTATGACTCAAGTTCAACAGCAGACAGCAGCAAAAGATTTCGCGAATTTTT
>JAEEGL014677062.1_pt1 | contig 18828 bp, 13 predicted proteins | sample 9134231 | NCBI WGS metagenome assembly JAEEGL01 (sample SAMN16246548, study PRJNA631951) | gut metagenome | biome: gut microbiome; feature: rumen; material: fiber-attached | host: Bos | place: Iran: Karaj | collected 2018-10 | reverse complement strand
TATAGCGAGAACGTTCTTGATGATATACATCTTTGGTTGCCAGCAGTGACGTTTGAAATGAATGAAGGAGGTGGGTTTCATGAAATGTTGAACCGCCAGGATAGCCGAGAAGGCCATGGAGATGGTGGTTGCCCAGGCACCGCCACGGATGCCCCAACCCAGCACCACGATAAAGAGGGCGTCGAGTGCAATGTTAAGCAAGGCACCGCTGACTTGAATCCACATGGATTTTGAGGCGTATCCAGAAGCACGTATCAGACCTGAAAGGTTGAAGGTCAGGGTGGTGAGGAACATTCCCGGCATGACTATATTCATATATTCCTGAGCCAGGGAGATGGTCGTGTCGGAAGCACCGAACAGAGCCAAGATGGGATGCATGAAGAGGTAGCCGGCTGTTACGAACAATGCACCGAAGAAGAAGGTGAGGAACATGCTGTTGCCGAGAATCTTCTCAGCCCATCGAACATCTTTGCGACCAAGCACAATGCTCATTCGGGCAGAAGCACCAGCACCTACGAGAGAACCAAAGGCATGGATGATGTTCATGATGGGCAGGGTGATGGCCAGGGCGGCAAGAATGAGAGCGCCATTGGTAGAGTGGCCAAGGAAGATGCTGTCCACCAGATTGTATACAGTGGCAATTATCTGAGTCACCACAGCTGGAAGTGTGTATTTCCAGAGTAGGGGGCGTATGTTACGTGTGCCTAGTTCCTGTGTGGTGTCGATTGTGCCGTTGCTCATGTAGTGCTTTTCTTTATTTGGTTTTGAAGTGCCTGAAATGCATTGTAGGCAACGAATCCTCCTGCCAGTTCTATAGAGCGTTCGTCAACCATAAGGTCGGGACGGTGCAGATTGGAGTAAGGGGTGTCAGGTATATGGATTCCTATCCGGTAATAGCATGCAGGAATCTTTTGAGCAAAGAAGGCGAAATCTTCAGCTGTCATGCGCAGGTCGAGCCATTCCACATTCTCTTCACCCAAGAACGCCACGCCGTTGTCATGCACCTGCTGGGTGCAATCATCGTCGTTGATAACCGGAGGATAGCCGTAGTCGATAAAGAGGTCGCATTCACCGCCCATGCTTTCGGCTATGCCGCAACTAATCTTGCGTATCTTTTCGTGGCAATCTAACCGCCATTGGGGGTCGAAGGTGCGGATAATGCCTTCCATCTTCACCTCGTCGGGGATGATGTTGGTGCGTCCCTCGCCAATGAATTTGCCAAAACTCAGCACTGTGGGCATCATTGGTGCGGCGTTGCGGCTTACAATTTGTTGCAAAGCAACCACTATATGCGAAGCAATAAGGATCGGGTCGACGCTCATGTGGGGTGTGGCACCGTGGCCGCCTTTTCCTTTAATAGTCCAATAGAGCTCGTCGGTCGAGGCCATGTAGCGGCCTTTTTTCATGCCGATACGGCCAAAATCCATTTCGGGCAGGCAGTGGAAAGAATACATCTCGTTGGGGGTGACTTCGTTGAATAGTCCGTCGTCCATCATCATACGGGCACCGCCGGGATACATCTCCTCCGAAGGTTCGAAGATGAGCATAATGCTCCCGTTCAACTCCTCGCGGATGGTAGTGAGTATCTTTGCGGCACACAGCAGCGAGCTGGTGTGCATATCGTGGCCGCAAGCATGCATCACACCGGGATTCTCCGAGGCAAAAGGTAGCCCAGTGCATTCGGTAAGGGGAAGCGCGTCGTAGTCGGCGCGCAGCCCTACGCAGTATTCATCGGGATTCTTTCCACCGCGTATCATCGCCATAACTCCCGTCTTTCCTATAGCGGTATGGGGTTCCAGCCCCATCTCCCGCAGTTTGTCGGCAACAAAAGCCATGGTGCCGAATTCCTGCTGGCTCAATTCGGGATGGCGGTGCAGGTGGCGTCGCCAGCCTATTGCCTCTTCACGGTATTGGTGGGCCAGTTGTTTTATTCTGTCGATGATATTGTCCATGTTATGTTTCACGTTTTTGGGGTTAACGTTTCAACATCTCAATTGCTTTTGCGGATGCTTATGCTTGTACTCACGCCCTCGAGAATCTCAATCGTGGTACCGTTCTCCACGGTGGGCAGCAATTGCAGGCTTGTGCAAAGGGTTTCCGAACAGATGTAGTCGATATGACGCTTCACGGCTTCGTCCCATTCGCCGCTTTGCAGTTCGATGGTGATGCGGTCGGTGACGTCGAAACCCTCCTTGCGGATATTCTGGATACGGTTCACCAGTTCACGGGCTATGCCTTCGGCTTTCAGCTCCGGACTGACTGTGATATCAAGGGCAACGGTCAGGTTTCCGTCGTTGGCGACAACCCATCCGGGGATGTCCTGAGTGGCAATTTCCACGTCGCTGAGCAAAATCTCAACGGGCTGACCTTCCACAGTGAGACTGCATTTGCCTGCTGCTTCAAGGTTGTTGATTTGCTGCTGTGAGAACGCTTGAATCTCGTTGCTTATGGCTTTCATTATTTTGCCATAGCGGGGTCCCAGGGTCTTGAAGTTCGGTTTTATGCGTTTAACCAGAATATTGTTGTCGGGAGCGAGGAACTCAATTTCCTTGATGTTCAGTTCCGAGCAGATAAGGTGCTGCACACGCTCCACCTGCTGGCGGAATTCGTCGCTCTGTATCGGCAGCATAATCTTGGCCAACGGCTGGCGTACGCGCAGGTTGCTTTTTTTGCGGAGTGAAAGTCCCATGGAGCAGATGCGCTGGGCAAGTTGCATACGCTCTTCCAGATTCTTGTCGATGGCTTCTTCATGCACCTCGGGGAATGCGGCATGGTGTATTGATTCCGCATCGATTCGGTGTGTGACGGAATTAAGATCCTGGAACATACGTTCGCTGAAGAAGGGGGCAATGGGTGACATTAGGCGCGCCAGCGTCTCCAAGCAGGTATAAAGAGTCTGGTAGGCAGAAACCTTGTCGGTGGTCATGTCGCCTTTCCAGAAACGGCGGCGGCACAGACGTACATACCAGTTGCTCAGGTTGGCGTCGACAAATTCCTGTATTGCGCGTCCGGCCTTGGTGGGCTCATAGTCGGCAAAAGCCTCGTCGACTGTTTTCACCAACGTGTTCAATTCACTGAGAATCCAACGGTCAATTTCAGGCCGTTCGGCTATGGGGAGGTCGGCTTCCTTGTACTCGAAACCATCGATATTGGCATACAGGGCAAAGAAACTGTAGGTGTTGTAAAGGGTGCCGAACAATTTGCGGCGCACCTCGTCAACTCCTTCCACGTCAAATTTAAGGTTGTCCCAAGGCTGGCTGTTGGTAATCATATACCAGCGGGTGGCATCGGGACCCTCTTTCTTCAAGGTCTCGAAGGGGTCAACGCCATTGCCCAGACGTTTCGACATCTTGTTGCCGTTCTTGTCAAGCACAAGACCATTGCTGATAACGTTTTTGAAAGCCACGCTGTCGAAGCACATGGTGGCAATGGCATGGAGGGTGTAAAACCAACCGCGCGTTTGGTCAACACCTTCGGCAATAAAGTCTGCCGGGAATTGACTTTCCTTCAACGGCTCACCCATGTAGTGGATTTGAGCGTAAGGCATGGCGCCGCTGTCAAACCATACGTCAATAAGGTCGGGTTCGCGCATCATGCGGCGGCCAGTGGGCGACACCAGCACCACATTGTCGATATAGGGGCGGTGGAGGTCGAATTTCTCCTCACGGTAGGGGTTGTTCTCCATAAACCCGGCTGCAACGGCCTTGTCAATCTCATTGCACAACTCCTCTACGCTGCCGATGCAAATCTCTTCTTTGCCATCTTCGGTGCGCCAGATGGGCAGCGGGGTGCCCCAGTAGCGGCTGCGGCTCAGGTTCCAGTCCACGATATTCTCCAACCAGTTGCCGAAACGGCCTGTACCGGTGGCTTCGGGTTTCCAGTTGATGGTCTTGTTCAGCTCTATCATGCGGTCGCGCATGGCCGTGGTACGGATAAACCAGCTGTCTAACGGGTAGTACAGAACGGGCTTGTCGGTACGCCAGCAGTGGGGGTAACTGTGGGTGTGCTTCTCACTCTTGAACAACTTGCCCTGCTCTTTCAGCATCACCACCAGCTCCACATCAAGGCTTATGTCCTTTTCAGTCTTCGCGGGATCGTAGGCGTTCTTAACAAACTTGCCTGCATATTGGGCATACAGATCCATGTCCACGTTCTCTTTTGCCCATTCGGGGTCGAGGTCGTCCACGGCCCAGAATTTTCCGGTGCGGTCCACCATGGGAGCCTGTTTACCGTCGCGGTCGTACATCAGCAAGTCGCCGATACCGCCTTTCTTGGCAACGCGGGCGTCGTCGGCACCGAAGGTCGGTGCAATATGGACAATACCGGTACCGTCCTCAGTGGTGACATAGTCGCCCAGTATGATGCGGAAAGCCTCACCTTTCACAGCCGTGCGGTGGCTCTGTTCGGCGGCATTCACCACGGTGGGCTTCACCCACGGTATCAACTGTTCATAGGCAATGCCCTCCAAGGCTGTACCCTTGCACTCGGCTATCACGTGGCCGTGCAGCAGTTTCGACTTCTCGTCGGGTTCGCCTTCGGTAAAGAAGTTGCCAAACAGAGGTTTGGCCAGTATGATGTTGCAAGCTTCGCCGCTGTAAGGGTGAGTGGTCTCCACCAGCACATAGTCGATGGCGGGACCAACACACAAGGCTGTATTCGAAGGGAGTGTCCACGGTGTGGTAGTCCAAGCAATGGCGTAAGTTGGAACACCCGACCTGTCCGACCCGTCCAACAAGTCTGACAAGTCCGACAAAATCTTAAACATCGCCACACATGTGGTGTCCTTCACGTCGCGATAGCATCCCGGCAGATTCAACTCATGACTCGACAGTCCGGTGCCTGCTGCGGGGCTGAAAGGCTGGATGGTATAGCCTTTATACAACAATCCCTTGTCATAAAGTTTCTTCAATAAAAACCACAGGGTCTCGATATACTCGTTCTCGAAAGTGATATAGGGATGTTTCAGGTCTACCCAGTAACCCATCTGTTTGGTCAGTTCGTCCCACAGGTCTTTGTATTGCAACACCTCGGTGCGGCAAGCGTGGTTGTAGTCGTCAACGCTAATCTTCTTGCCGATATCTTCCTTGGTAATGCCCAGCTTTTTCTCCACGCCCAGTTCCACAGGCAGGCCGTGGGTATCCCATCCGGCTTTGCGGTCAACGAAGAAACCCTTCTGTGCCTTGTAGCGGCAGAATACGTCCTTAATCGTGCGGGCCATCACATGGTGGATTCCAGGTTTGCCGTTGGCCGACGGGGGGCCGTCGTAGAATACGAATGAGGGATGTCCCTCGGCAAGTTGTTGCCCTTTCTCAAATGTCTCGTTCTCTTCCCAAAACTTGCGAATCTCCTCGCCAATCTGGGTCATGTTTAGCTGTTTGTATTCCTTGTAACTCATATATGATATGATTCTATTTCAATGTTACATGCACATTAATAACACTTTGCGCCATTACGGCACAAAGAATCCAATCTGCAAAGATACGAAAAATTCTTTTATTCTGCCCAAAAACCTTGCACTTTGTCTTTTCGAGGAGGGAGCCCTATGAGTCTTTTTGTGCTGGTAAAGGATTGTGGCAGAATAAAAACACAGCACACTTTGCGTATGGGCTTGGTGTGCTGTGCGTATTGAAGAAGTTTTACTGTTATCGGATGAGGAAAGAGAACTTGGAGAAGTTCTTGAGGGCGATGCCGGTGCCGCGGGCCACAGCGCGCAGGGGGTCTTCGGCGATGTGGACCTGCAGTTTGGTCTTGGAGGAGATGCGCTGGTCGAGACCGCGGAGCAGGGAGCCGCCACCAGCCAGATAGATACCTGTGCGGTAGATATCGGCAGCCAACTCGGGAGGTGTTGCCGAGAGAGTGTCGAGGATGGCTTGCTCGATGCGGGCGATGGATTTGTCGAGGGCGTGGGCAATCTCTTTGTAGTTGACAGAGATTTCCTTGGGAAGACCGGTGAGGAGGTCGCGACCCAGGGTGGGATAGTCCTCTGGCGGTTCGTCGAGTTCGCTTACGGCGGCACCGACTTTGATTTTTACCTGTTCGGCGGTGCGTTCGCCGATGACCATGTTATGCTGTTTGCGCATGTATTCGACGACGTTCTCGTTGAATTCGTCACCGGCAACGCGGATGGAGTTGTTGCATACTATGCCGCCGAGGGAGATGACGGCGATTTCGGCAGTACCGCCTCCGATGTCGACAATCATGTGTCCTTCGGGTTCGAGGACGTCGATGCCGATACCTATTGCAGCGGCCATGGGCTCGTGGATCATGCGTATTTCTTTGGCTCCGGCTTGCTCGGCGCTTTCACGCACGGCGCGTTCTTCGACGTTGGTGATGCCAGAAGGGATGCAGATGACCATGCGCAGCGAGGGGGGCATGAAAGAGCGGTTGATGTTGGTCATGCCGATGAGTTCGCGGATGAGGTGTTGGGCCATCTCGAAGTCGGCAATGACGCCGCCGCGCAGCGGGCGGACGGTTTCGATGTTTTTGTTGTCGGTCTTTCCGGCCATCATTTGGGCACGTTTACCAACAGCGATAATGCGATTGTTGTTGCGGTCGACGGCCACAATGGAGGGTTCGTCGACGACGACTTGGTCGTTGTGGATTACGATGGAGTTGGCTGTGCCAAGGTCCATAGCTACCTCTTTGTTAAAGAATGAAAATAAACCCATTTATACTATTTCTTTTTTTTCTGATTGATAATGTCGTGTGATTATACGTAAAAGTGCGAAAAAAGTTTCATTTAGTGTTTAAAATGTCTGTAGCCGGTAATGGCCATGCCCATGTGGTTCTTTTCGCAGTAGTCGATGGAATCTTGGTCGTGGATAGAGCCGCCGGGGTGTGCCACGGCGACGATGCCGGCCTGATGGGCTATCTCTACACAGTCGGCAAAGGGGAAGAAGGCGTCGCTGGCCATGACGGCACCGTTAAGGTCGAAGCCGAACGACTGGGCTTTGGCTATTGCTTGGCGCAGGGCGTCCACACGCGAAGTCTGGCCGGTACCGCTGGCGCAAAGCTGTCCGTTCTTGGCAAGGACTATGGCGTTGCTCTTTGTGTGCTTGACAAGGATGGTGGCAAAGGCGAGGTCGGCGGCCTGTTGCGGGGTGATAGGGGTAGAGGTGACGCTCTTGGCCATATCGTCAGCAGTGGGGACGACGGTGTCGCGGTCTTGCACCAAGATGCCGTCAAGGGCGTTGCGGAACACCTGAGGACTCATCTTGAAGGCGTTGCGCTTGAGGATAATGCGGTTCTTCTTGCCTTTGAGCACGGCGAGGGCGTCGGCGTCGTAGTCGGGTGCTATGCACACTTCGAAGAAGATTTTGTGCATTTCGTCGGCCACCTCTTTAGTTACGGTGCGGTTGGTGACCAGCACACCTCCGAATGCGGAGACAGGGTCGCCGGCCAGGGCGTCGGTCCAGGCCTGAAGCAGGGTGGGACGGGTGGCGAGGCCGCAGGCGTTGTTGTGTTTGAGGATGGCGAAGGTGGTGTCGGCGTAGTCGTCGATAAGAGCGCAGGCTGCGTCGATGTCGCCTATGTTGTTGTAGGATATTTCTTTTCCGTTGAGTTTGGTGAAGCAGGCGTCGAGGTCGCCGTAGAAGCATCCTTTCTGGTGGGGATTTTCACCGTAGCGCAGGGGGTTGGCCTGACGGCCGCTTACCTTGAAGACGGGCAGCTGCTCTTGCTGGTTGAAGTAGTTGAAGATAGCGGTATCGTAGTGGCTGCTGACATTGAACGCGTAGGCGGCAAAGCGACGGCGTTGTTCGAGGGTGGTGGTGCCGTCCTGCTCGGTATAGAGTTGGAGGAACTCGGCATAGTGGTTTACGGCGGGGACTATCACCACATCGTTGAAGTTCTTGGCGGCAGCACGGATAAGGGAGATGCCTCCAATGTCGATTTTCTCAATAATGTCTTGTTCGGGAGCACCGGAAGCCACGGTAGCTTCGAAGGGATAGAGGTCGACAATAACGAGGTCGATTTCGGGAATTTCGTACTGGGCCAGTTGCTCTCCATCGGAGAACATGTTGCGACGGCTGAGGATGCCGCCGAATACTTTTGGATGGAGGGTCTTGACACGGCCACCGAGGATGGAGGGGTAGCCGGTGAGGGATTCGACGGCGACGGGCTGGATGCCGAGGTCTTGGATGAATTTCTGTGTGCCGCCGGTGGAATAGATGGTGACCCCTTGGCGGTCGAGGGCGCGGACGATGTCTTCAAGACCGTCTTTGTAGAAGACGGAGATGAGGGCTGATTTTATTTTTTTCGGTTCCATTGTACCTTGTTTTAGTGTAATATTATTCATACAAAATACTGACAATACATCACTTGAGTGATATATTGCATATAAAGTTGCAAAATGCAAATATACATATTTTTTCTTAATGAGGGAAATCTTTTTTATACAGGCAGATATAGGATGTGCAGACAGTAGTAATAGAAAGAACGCTGCAAGACAACCCTTGCAGCGTTCTTTTGTCGGTGTGCGGCTTGTGCCGCTTGCTCGGTAGAGGGTTTTATTCTACCACTTGAAGTGTGATATGGATGTTGCCTGCTAAGCCATAGTCAGAACTGTGCACTATGAGGTCATTATATGTGTTTAGTGTGCACAGGACGGTTAATTGGCCGTTTGTGGCAGTGTTGCTGAATATGCCAACTTTGTTCCAATGATGAATGATTGTACTCAGTTCGATTCCGGAAAGGTCGAGTGCGCCGGACAGGTTTTCGCAGTAATTAAACATCTCGGTGGCATTGTTCAGGGAAGAAGATGTGGTAGCACCCGAAAGGTTCAGCGTCTGGACGCCGCAGCGACTAAACATGCCTGCCATGGTTGTGACGGACTGAAGGTTGAGGTTTGAAAGGTTTAAGTTTCCAAGGTTTTGACAGTAGGAAAACATGTACGACATGTCGGTCACATTTGCAGTGTTGAAACCTGAAATATCCAAACTGGTGAGGTTGGTGCAACCAGCGAACATGTTGGACATCGTAGTCACATTAGCAGTGTTGAAGCCTGTGCCAAAATCAATTTGCTCCACATAGCCGCCAAAGGTCTGAAAGAACATATTAGCACAATTTTGGTTGGCATCCATCCAGGCGGCGGGGGTATAGACAATCATTGTGGTGCCCTCAATGGTGTAGTAGATGGGGGTGGAATTGCCGGTTGAGAGGCGACCGTTTTTGCTGGCAGGGCGTGTGCTTTTGTACTCGAACACCAGATTTCTCAAATCGTGATGGCTCATCATAACACTCGAAAAATCTCTTCCGTCGACCATCTGGGCGGGGGCGATGAAGGAGAGGCTGCTGAGGCTGGTGGGATAGTAGGTGTTGCGGGCAATGGTGATGGGGTTGTCAGTATCCTCGAAATGCTTGCGGCAGTAGCTGCGGTCGGTGGCCTCGATGTCGAAGGTCATGTTGTTGTAGTTGTCGGCCGGCAGGTAGATGTAGAAGGTGAGGCCGTTGCTGCAGTCCATACCCTGCTCGCCGCATTCGATGGTCAGCTTGTGGCCGCCGTTGGCAGTGCAGTTCAGCTTGGGGTCGCCATCGTTGTAGTCGACAGCGAAGTCGCCGCAGATGTTGTTGTTGGGGGTGGTGAGCTCGATGCTGGAGATGGTCTTATTCACAGCAGGGAGATTGAGCTGCAGCACGCCACAGAGGTTTTTGAACACCAGTTTGCTGGTGGTGGAGTAGGCATACATGGGAGCGGTGAAGTGGGTGCCGTCTGTGCAGTTCTGCTCGGCGGGAAGGGTGATGCTCTCGGAACCCGAAGCGATGCTGGCAGGGTAGATGGCGTAGTAGGGGCCGCCGGAGGGGTTGGCGTCGCCAGTGAAGTCGGCGGTGGTGTAGTCGCCGGTGGGGATGGCTTCGAGGGTGTAGGAGACACCTTTGTCATAGATGGCCACCTGGTCGCCCGATTCCCATACCACCTTGCCTTCGTTGGTGGCATTGTCGATTTGGATGGAGGTCTTGCTGTCGATGGTGGCTTTTTCGATTGAGCCGGTGAACAGCACTTTGCCGCCTTCCTCTTTCTGGCAGGAGGCGAGGGAGAGCAGTGCTACTATGGATATGAATGTGGCGGTGCGATAGAAATTCTTTTTCATCTTGTTGCGGCTTTTAAGAATTAAGTAAATTTTTTTCCGATGTTGTCCTCGCTCATAGCGTAGCGCTCGTTGCCTTTGGTGTTGTCGATGTTTGACCCGTCGAAGCCGAGCTCCACGCGGGCGTTCAGAATTTCAATTTCGGGAGAGGTGTACTCCCTTTTCTTGTTGTTGTGCATTGTGCTTGTAATATTGTTGATTGATGTAGGTTGAAAAAACTTATTTTCTTTCTCTTTTGCCTATGGTGAAAGGGAAAGATGATGAAGTGTTCATTCCATTCAATGTTAATGATATATAGCGTTTTTTTTATTTTTAAAGCGATTTTTTGGAATGCAAAGGTAGTGATTTTTTTCTTTATGTGTGTGTCAGCAGGGGTCGCTCTGACCGAACTCGATGCCGAGGCCTTTGGCGGTGTGGACAAGGCTGCCGTTGGGGTCGACGAGGTTCTGGGCGCGGACGGCCTCTTCGAGGGGTACGGCTACGATGTCGGGATGACGGTAGGCAACCATCTGACCGTAGTTGCCACTTATGACCTCTTCCATGGCGCGAACGCCGAATTGTGATGCGAGGATGCGGTCGAATGCGATGGGGGTGCCGCCACGCTGCAGGTGTCCGAGAATGGTGCATCGGATGTCGTGCTCCACACCGGCGGCTTTCAGTTCGGCAGCCAACTGATGACCTATGCCTCCGAGGCGGACGTGCTGGTAGCCCACTTCGCTGCTTTCGGTTCCGACGGTGCTGCCCCCTTTGGGCTTGGCACCTTCGGCCACCACGATAATGCAGTAGCCACGGCGTTTGTTGTATCGTTGCTCTACTTTCTCTTTTATTTTGTTGACATCGTAAGGGATTTCGGGAATGATGCAGATGTCGGCACCACCGGCAATGGCACTGTGGAGGGCTATCCAGCCTGCGTCGCGACCCATCACTTCCATGATAAAGACACGGTTGTGGCTGGCAGCGGTGGTGACAAGCTTATCGATAGCTTCGGTGCATATTTGAACTGCGGTTTGGAAACCGAAGGTATAGTCGGTGGACGAAAGGTCGTTGTCGATGGTTTTGGGCACACCCACTATATTGAGTCCTTTTTGAGCGAGGCCGAGAGAGATACGCTGGGAACCGTCGCCACCAATGTTGATGACTGCGTCGACGCCCATGTATTGCAGCTTGCGTATCATCTCGTCGCTGCGGTCGACTGTGGTCCAGGTACCGTCGTGTTGGCGCACAGGCCAGGCAAAGGGACCGCCCTTGTTGGTTGTACCGAGGATGGTGCCGCCTTGAATCTGGAGACCGTCGACGGTCTTTTCTGTCAGTTCGACGACTTCGGTCGGCTCACGCAGTACGCCGTTAAAGGATTCAATGCACCCTATTACTTCCCAGTCTTTTTCTTGGGAGGCACGTTTTACAATGCCGCGGATGACGGCATTGAGACCCGGACAATCGCCGCCGCCAGTGAGAACCATTACTCTTTTTAATGACATGGTATTTGCTTGTTATTAGCTAATATATAATTGTTTGCGCAATATTTTGTCCCATGTAGGAAAGTGCAAAAATACGCTTTTTTTTGGAATCGGGCATTTTTGTTGTCGGGAGCGTGATGTTAATATTTCTTTATGTCATGGTGCAATAAAATGTGTGGTGTTGCGTTGTAATGAAACATACAATGCGATTAGTAATATTTTTGTAATGAAAGAAAAAAACGGACACGTTGTAAGGGATGGTATTCTGGGCGTTTTGTTTCCAGCATACGGTATGGCGTTGATTGAGAGAAAACTTGATAAGCGTGATTTCTGGCACTTGGCTTTGAAGAATTTTGTTTTCTTCTTGTTCTTAACACTGCTGGATATTGTTGTGGAACAGTTTGTGTTGCATACCTTTCAGTGGCGTGTGGTTGTCGCCTATATTGCCATCGATGTTGTCCTTGCACTTTTCTTTGCCCTGCTTGAGTTTTGCTGGATTAAGGCACGGAAGAAAGATGAAGAGCATTTTGTACGTTATGTCAAATGCTCTGAACAGCAGGGTAAACAAAAGGAATAATTCCTAAAAGATAGAGTAGAAAGCAACTAAATAGCATGAAACATTCATTTTTGACACTTCTTGCCGCCGCCCTTTTCGGGCGATTCAACCAAAGCCCTCAAAATCCAGACAAAGAGCAGAATCTAACTACTGCACAGCAGACTGGTTTCAAGGCTTTTGATGTGCAAAAGGAATTTGAGAAGAACGGTTTCACTTTCTTCACCGAAAATCTGATTCTTTGTTCGGGCGATACCGCAGAGAATAACGCCATGACAATAGGCTGGGGCGGAATCGGCAACTACCTTGGGCACGACCGCCCGGCAGTGACTGTCTATGTGGCTCCGGCGCGTTACACATACGAGTTTATGGAACGGCATGCCCGCTTCACGATTATGAAGTTCGACAATCCGGATATTGCCAAGTATTTAGGTTCACACAGTGGCAGGGACGGCGATAAGGCTGCCGCCCTGGGACTCCATGTGGCCTACACCCCTCACGGCACCCCTTATTACACGGAGGCGACAATGGTGATTGAGTGTGAAATCATGACTGCTTGGCACCAACGTCCGGAAGATTTCCGCAACAGCACTCCCAAGAAGTGGTATGCCGATTTCAGCGCAGGTGTCCATACCGTGTATATCGGCGAAGTAATTGGAGCCTGGAAAAAATAACCTTATTCAAACTAACATGCTATGAATATATCGGTCTTTTGCGGTGCCACCGCGCCAAGGAAAATGGAGTATGTAGAGGCTGCTCGGCACCTTGGCGAATGTCTTGCCAAGGGCGGACACACCCTTCTATATGGCGGCAGCAACCTTGGATTGATGGGCACCGTAAGCGGAGCCGTCCTTGAAGGCGGCGGCCATGTAGTAGGTGTCATCCCCTCGTTCTTTTCGGAAGAGATAATTCTTTCGCAGCCAGTAAGCCAGTTGGTGCGCGTTGCATCCATGGCTGAACGAAAAGAGTATCTAATTGCCCACAGCGATGCCTTTATTGCTTTGCCTGGCGGTATCGGCACTATCGACGAGACCTTTGAAGTTCTCGTCGCCAACCAGTTGGGACTTTGCAGCAAGCCCATGGGATTGCTTAATACCGATGGCTTTTTCAATTCCCTCACCGACATGATGCGCCGAATGGAGGCCGACGGATTCTACAATCTCACCGATGCCCGCTACCTCATGGTTGAGGAAAGCCCTGAACCCCTCTTGCAGTTGATAGAATCGTTTGTCCCGCTGCCCAACGACGGTCCAGTGGCGCGACGCCTCCGCAGCAAGGCATGATGAGCTTATGGCACAGAACTATCTGCTTACTAAGTCGAAATATATCCGTGGCCTCCAATGTGACAGGGCACTTTGGCTTGATGTGTTCCGTCCGTCGTTGGCACGTTACTCCCCCGAACAAATGAGACGTTTTGACCGTGGGCGCGAGTTCGAATATGCTTTCAAGGAGACTTTTCCAGAGGGCATAGACATAAGTGCCGAGTTGAAACGCAATACCGGAGCCTATCCCGAATTGACTGCGCAGTTGTTGGACAAAGGTGGCGAGGTGGACCTCTTCGAGGCGGGATTTCTGTATGACGAGGTGCTTGTCCTTGCCGATGTGGTGCATGGCCGAGACGATGGCTCGATTGATGTCTACGAGGTCAAGTCAGGTACCAAACTGAGCGATACTTATCGCCGTGATGCCGCTTTGCAGCATTATGTGATTTCCCATTGCCGCAGAGTCAACAGCTTTTCGCTGGTGTATAACGATGACAACGGCGGTTTTGTGAAAGTGGAGCTTATGGACGAATTGCAGGCTTGCCATGCCGAGATAGAGCGCAACATTGCCGTGATGAAAGACCTTTTGCAACAAGGCGAACCGGCAACCCCGACTGGCCAGCATTGTCTCACCCCGTATGCCTGTCCCTATCAACATTATTGTGCCCAAGGTATCAGGCAGCTGTCGCTGTTCTAACCCTAATCGGATTGTGACTTGGATAGTCGTTTGTTTTTTTGAAATCACAAGTTCCCTTTGATAAAAGGGGCTCTTTCGTAGGGTGTCGGCATTATCGGAAAAGGCCGGCCACTGCCTCGTTGTATTTCCGCAGGCTGCCGCTTTTCATGATGGCTTTGTGCTGTTTTTTCCCGATTAGGATGTCTTGGTATTCCCAAAAGGAGTGTAGCCGCGCCAATATCTGGCTGTCGCCTTGAAGCACGTTGCAAGCGTAGTCGTAGATTTGTCGGTGCATGTCTTTCAAAACGGCTATGGGTTGCCGGTCGGAAAAAAGCCAAGGTTGGGCCAATAGCCCACGTCCCAGCATAACACCTTTTAGCATGGGCCATTGTTGCATTATTTCGACAACGCTCTCGACCGAAGCCAGGTCGCCGTTGTATACAATTGGTTGTCGGCATTCGGTCATAAATTGTTCGAACCTGGTTAAATCGAGCGCGCCTTTGTATTGTTGCCGTCCTATGCGTGGGTGTATGGTGACATGGAGCAGCGGCATAGCGTTGATGATGGGAAGCAGTTGTAAGGATTCTTCGGCATCGTCCTGCCCTAACCGCATCTTAACAGAGAATGCCACTTCGGGTCGTTGCTGCATTTCGGCAGCGATTTCGGCAACCTGTTCCTTGCGGGGCAGCAGTCCGCACCCACGTCCCGCTTTCACCTGCATGGGGAAGGGACATCCCATGTTCAGGTCGATTCTACGCCATCCCTCGGACTCGACTTCGTCGCATAGTCGGGCGAATTCGTCCCTGTTTTTGGCGATAATTTGGGGTACTGTGGGAACGCCTGCGTTCCGGTCGGAGTCGATGTCGCGGGCATCTTTACGACGCATTGAGCCGCCCTCCAGACGTACAAAAGGGGTGTAGTATTCATCTATGCCTCCCGCTGAGTCGTGATGAGCTCTGCGGTAGACGCAGTCGGTATAGCCTTGCAACGGGGCGAAGGCTACATAGAAGTTCCGGTCAGCCATTAGAACGAGTAGCGTACATGCAGCAGCAACTGCCAGGCGGAAAGGATGCTGCTGTATGTGTTCCACTTGGGTTCGACAAAGGTGTATCGGCCGTCCTTGTAGTTGAGAATGGTCTGGCTTGTAATCTGCTTGTATACACCCCAGTTGCTGTTTAACAGGTTGGCCACGTTGTTGACGTCGACACCCACTTCCAAGGTGGTGCGCTGGCCGGAGACGTTGAAATAAAACTCCTGGCAAACCTTCAGGTCGATGCGGTTGTTCCACGGGGCTGCGACTGCGCCACGACGGCTGTATTCACCGCGATGGCGGCTCATATAGCGGTCGTTGGCAATAAAGGAGGCGTATGCCGCGCGGTTCTCGTCGTCGATAAAAGGCATTGATTCCAGCTCCTCGTCGGTGGGAATGTAGACTAAGCGCGAGGCGGTAATGCCACCCACGCCGTTCATCAGATAGGAGAGGCCTGAGTAGGGAGTGTCGTTCACCATGCCCACATTGTAACCCTCATAAAACAGGCTTATTTTTGTGGCGGTGCGGGGTCCCTCCTCGATAGTATAGTTGGCAGAGGCAATAACGCGGTGGGGAGCCACGTATGCCGCATAACCCAGTTCCGGGCAGTTGTCACCGTTGACGGTGCTTGTTTGCGAGAGGGTGTATACGGCGTCGCCTCCGCCATCGGACAAAGCAAGAGCCGTGCTGTAAGTGTAGGCTGCCATCAGGTCAAGACCGAAACCAAAATGCTTCTCCAGTTGGGTCATGGCGGAGAAATAGCGACCGTGGAGGCCGTCGACATTGTGGAGATAGTAGCCCGTCAGACCGTTCATGCCTGATTCTTTTTGGTACGACGTACGGTTCTGAGGCTCGCCCGGCAAACGTAATGAATCTGCTGATACGTATCCCAGATTGGTGGAAACCACTTCTTTGTAGTTGTATGAGAGGATTCCCTCGAGGGTTGCCTTAATTCCGAAGGGCAGCTTGGCATCAACTGCCAGTGAAGTTTTCCAGCTGGTGGGCATACGCAGGTTTTTGGAGAGTATTACCGGATATGAGGGCAGTGGCGTTTCTTCACTGACGGGAATGTTGCTAAGGATGTCCTCGCGGTTGGGGCTGAAGGGCACAACATCGTTATGTATATTGGTGTTGGCAATATACTGAATGAGCATTTTATTGGAGCTCGAAATTGCATTCACCAACCAGACATTGGGGATGCGTCCAGTAAAGAGACCCGTGCCACCGCGCACGACTACTTTGCGGTTCTTGCTTACATCCCAGTTGAATCCTATTCGGGGCGAAACATTCACCCTTGTCTGCGGTAGGTCGCCCGTGTTGAGTCCATCGAAAGTACTGCCTGGGTGGGCTGCCACCATTTCGGCTAAGCCTGCATGGTAGTTGTCGTTGGCAAAGCGCATTATGGGCATCTCCAGTCTAATGCCCGCCGTCACTTTGAAATAGCGGCTGAAATCCATCTCGTCCTGTGCATAGAGAGAAGGCTGCATGAAATTGAACACAAATTCGGGCAGTGCCATGCGGTTCTCCTGGTTGGCATAAGACAGCATGAACAGTACTGGGTCGCGCTTGTTGACAAAACTGTCCCATGAGTCGAAAACGTACCATCCAGCACCGCCCTGCATATAGACATTGCGGATATTGCTGTGTTCGAACTGTACGCCCGCTAACAGATTGTGTATGCCGGTGGTGTAGGTCAACTCGTCAGTAACGTTGAAGGTGCTGACTTTGTTTGCGGTCATATAGGTGAAGGGCTCAATGCCGAAGGAGGTATACATGGCATAATGGCGGCTGCCGTCTTCTGCGGTGTAGGGCTCCATAATCTCGACCGAGGGGAAATAGCCGCCGAAGTGCCGGCGGGGTTCGTTTTGATAGGACCAGGTGGCACGTAGGGTATTGCTGCCTTTGCCACCCCAGAGACGGCTGTCCAACTCGGCAGCAACGGTCGAGAAATCCTGATTCTTGGAGAAACGTGCCGACTGGAATTGTTGTGCGTAGTTGGAAAGGCGCCCTTCAGACTCCCGGTTGAAGCTGTAGGTTTCGCCGTTCACCACAAATGAGGTGTTGGTGCCGCCGATGCCGCTCATGGAACTTGTAGCTTCGACAGTGGTGCTGTGCGTGTGGCTGAGACGGATATTGAATTTGTTGTTGCTGTTAATAATCCAGTCAAGTCGAGCGAGGAGACGGTAATCGGTGGCGTCGATGACGTAGTTCTGGTACTCGCCGGGGTCGTAATTGTATTCGTCTTTCAGGTATTGCCGGATACTGTCCATGCGGCCGACCGTTGGACGGCTATAGCCGTTGCCGCCCCATGCGGCGTCCTCGTCAGCGCGGGCCTGTGTTGTGGACCCGGGTACACGTTCGGGAGTGTATTCAGCATTAAGGAAAAAGAACAGTTTGTCTTTGATTATCGGACCGCTCAGGGTGAATCCAGTCACGTTGTTGAGCGTTTGGCTTTGCGGAAGTACAACTGAGCCGAGACGTTTACCGCTCAGGGCACTGCTGGTGTAGTAGTTGTAAAGCGACGCATGCCACTCGTTGCCACCTTGCTTGGTGACCATATTGATGGCACTGCCCAGAAAGCCGCTCTGTCTTACATCGAAGGGGGTGAGGCTGATGGAGACCTGTTCGATGGCATCGAGCGATAGTGGGTTGCCCCCGGCAGGGAGGCTGGGGCCTATGCCGTAGGCATTGTTGAAAGCTGCTCCGTCGACCGTCACAGAGGAACTGCGGTAGTTGCCGCCTCCTGCCATGAAGCCTGTTTCGGAGGCGGTGCTTTGGGGGGTAAGCCTTATGATGTCGTAGAGGCTGCGCTTGGTGGTGGGCATCGACGCAATAGAGGTGCTGTTGATGTGTGTCGACACTCCCGAGTTCTGTATATCCATGCTGGAATGTGTGGCATTGTCGATTAGTGCCACTTCGTTGAGAGTGGTGCTTGTGGTTGTCAGTACCACGTCAACTTCCACGCGTTCGCCGAGGAGTGCTGTCACGTTGGAGATTGAGGCGGTGCGGTGGCCAGCCATCTCTACTTTGATGGTGTAGGGGCCTCCTGCCGTCACACCGTTGATACGGTAGTTGCCGTCGTTGTTCGAAAAGGCGTGGTATTGCAGTCCTGTCGGCGTGTAAATGGCTGTTACGATGGCGTCGGCTAACGGCCCGTTTTCGTCCGTGATGCGGCCTGCGATGGTGGAGGATGTGGTCTGTGCTATTGCTGTGCTGGATAGCAGTAAGCCCGCAATCAATACTATAATTCGTTTGACTATTTTTACCATAGGGTTGAAACGACTTGTTTAATTTCTTTGTAATTAATTGAATTATATTGTTTTAAGTTATTTATGCCGAAAGCAAACAAGATACAAAGATACAAAAAAAGCACAAATCATAATAATGCTTTTTTTTTGTTTTTTTTACGGGAGGGAAGTGGTTAGGGAGAAAGTGGGGTGGATAAACTTTTTTTGTCCGTTTTTTGTATGGCTTTCGTACAGTTTTTGTGCGGTTATTTGGCAGTTTTGGAGTGGAAAATGGATGAGGGAAAAGTGTATAGGAAGTTGGGTTTTAGCGGAGGTGGCGGGGACGGGCATAAAAAAGGCTGGCCATGTGGATTGGCCAGCCTCGGCATTATGGTACTTGTATTATGAAAAGCCGTTTGGTTTAGTAGACCGGGAATGCGATTTCGCGTTCGATGACTTGGTAGGCAACGTTGTTGCGGTAGATGGTTTGGCGCACCCAGTTGTCGTCTTCGTCGTATTCGAACACATAGCTGTGTTT
>JAEEGL010135901.1_pt1 | contig 18828 bp, 14 predicted proteins | sample 9134231 | NCBI WGS metagenome assembly JAEEGL01 (sample SAMN16246548, study PRJNA631951) | gut metagenome | biome: gut microbiome; feature: rumen; material: fiber-attached | host: Bos | place: Iran: Karaj | collected 2018-10 | reverse complement strand
GTAAGTATGGTGGATTTCTCTTTTGCTGCAAAAAAAGATGTTGCTGATCCTGTTTTACAGGAAATAATTGCAGAGTTAAGTGACAGAATGCCGCGATTTATAAACAAATACGGAGCAGCTATTTTTGTTGCAGACGAGCAAATAACAAGAGGTGCTTTGCTTCAGGCTTTATATGAATTCGATAAAAAATCATCAGGTTCATCTTCTGCTGCTGTATCTTCTGCATCATCTTCTGGCGTAATTTCTAAAAAAGATTATGATGCATTGAATGCAAAAGTTGCAGCATTAGAAAAGAAAGTAAAATCTCCTTCGGGTGGTAAGGTAGATGTTGATATGGTTCAATTAATGAATGATTTGGAACCTAACCTTCCTATGATGTTGGATAATACATTATCTTCTTCAAAAGTTTTTAAAGATTTGGAAGCAAAAGTAAAATCCGGCGGCGTTTCCGGGAGTGCATCAGCTTCTTCCGGATCCGGAGTATCACAAGCTGTTGTAGCAAGTTTGCAAAAAAATATAGGTGAATTAAATACAAAAGTTAATACTATGGAAACTATGATGGCAAAAAACAATGATTCAAAAGCAAATGTTTCTGCTTCAGTATTAAAAGATTTACAAAAAAACATTAAAGATTTAAATACAAAAGTTGATAATGTTGAAACGACATTGGCAAAAGGAAATGATTCAAAATCAAATGTTTCTTCGGCAGCATTGAAAGATTTACAAAAGAATATTAATGATTTAAATACAAAATTTAATAATATGGAAACAACATTGGCAAAAAAAACAGATTCTAAATCTGATGTTTCAAAATCTGCATTAACGGATATGCAAAAAAGTATTAGTGAAATGAACTCTAAAATTAATAATGTTGAATCTTCTTTGGCTTCTTTAGGTAAGGATGGCTCAAAAGTCGGTTCATCTGCAAACAATGCTCAAGTAATGTACGAAATAAAAAATTTTAAAAACGATATAAATACAGTAAATAAAAAGATAGAAGATATGGAATCAAAATTGGCAAAAACAAAAACGGATTCATCCGTTTCAAGCTCTACTTCCAAAGAAGATGTTGCAAGTCTTAAAAAAACACTTGCTCAAATGCAACAAAGTTATGTGACATTAGGAAAAAGATTGGATAATATAGAAAAAGAACAAACATTGTTAGCATCATCTTCTTCAGGCAGTTCTTCAGCATCATTAAGCGACAAGCAAATGAAAATTATAAATTCGAAAATAAATTCCATAAGAGAGGATGTTGACAGTATTAAAATTGATACTTCGAAAGTTTCAAACGATAAAAGCTCTGCTGATATAAAAAAGATAGAAAAAAGATTATCTAATTTAGAAAATTCAGGCAGAAGTTCAGCCTCAGGATCTTCGTCATCTGATTCAGGCTCAAGCAAAACAAGTACTGTAGCAAAGGTAAGTTTAGGTTTGTCTTTAGTTGCCGCTTTATTTATAGCCAGATAAAAAGGAGTCTTAAATGCCAAGACTGTTAGTTAAGAAAAAAGAAGAAATAATTTCAGAGTATATTTCCAGAAAAAACAAGTTAAAAATTTTTATTGGTAGTAAAAAAGGTAATGATATTGTTATTCCTGATAAAAATATATCCGAACATCATTGTACTATAATATTCGAAAATAACAGCTATACATTAAAAGATCAAAATACCATAATGGGAACTCAAATAAATTTCCGTTCTATCACGGAAGCAACATTGAGTTTCGGTGATGAAATTTGTATAGGTGATTATAAGATATTATTTTTGGATGATGCATTGAATAAACAAGATATCGTAATTCCTCAATATTACTTTATCGGTGTTTACGGGAAATTTTATGGTAAAAAATATTTTTTAAAGTCTAACGGAGACACTTTTATAGGTAGAGAAAATTTATCTCCGAGAGGTATTGAAAATGATATCGTTTTATCCGGAGATATGACGGTATCAAAAGGTCATGCTAAAATCAGTGCTGTTCAAGGACAATATACAATTACGGATATCGGTAGTACCGGTGGAGTAGCTATAAACGGTGAAAAATTGGGACAATTAAACAGTTCTCAATTAGCACTTGGTGATGAAATTTCTATAGGAAGAACAATCTTTAGAGTTGTTGATTATTTTACCGAAGATTATTCCTTACCTGCAAAGCAGCATTTGTTTGCATTGAAAGTATTTAAGTTTTTAAGAATATTTTTGGCTCTTATTATATTGGCGGTTTCACTTTCGGCTTTAGTTGTAGGTTATAGTTCATATTCTTTATTGAATTCGGCTCCGTCAAAATTAAGTTTAGCTTTAGATTTAAACTGGAATAAAGAGGTTCCGTTAAAGGCTGATACTTCAAGTTATGATATATCAACAACACCGATTATCGATGATTTTGATGGTGACGGAATGAATGATGTTGCAATATTAACCAGTGCAGGTTTCTTGTATGCTTGGAGCGGTGCAAATGGTGAAAAATTGTGGAAACCGGTTGAAATTTATAATTCGGGTATAGCTTCTCTTGTATGTGATGATGTGAATAATGATGGTATTCCGGATATTATTGCAGCAGCTGAATCTTCTTTGATTTATATTATAGACGGTCAAACAGGTAATATTATAAGAAGAGAGGTTTTGGGTGGTGTTATTTCTTCTATGACTCCATTGGTTTGCGATTTGGATGGTAATGGTAAAAAAGATATTGTTGTTGTAGCTGAAGAAGGAACCGTTCATTTTATGTATTCACCGGGCTTTGATAGTGATTATTCCAAAGAATCGGAATATATAGATGGTCCTATATATGCAAGTCCTGTAATTTTGTCAAGAAAAGATTTCTCTCCTTTTGTTGTAATTGCAAATTATGCCAGTAAGGTCTTTTTTATTGATGGCAAAACAAGAAATAAAAAGACTGTGGATTTACAGAGCCTTACGTCAAAAGCACATCTTGTTGCAGGTGCACCGGCTGTAGGAGATATTAATGGTGATGGCATTGCCGAAGTAATTGTTCAATCAAATGTTCCACAGTATGTATCGGCTATAGATACATCTAAGTTTTCCGTTATGTGGACGTATTTTATAGAGCCTGTACCGCCAACCGATTTGAAATTTAATGCAGCTCCGGTAATTGCTGATTTTACCGGTAACGGTTTGGGGGATGTAGCCGTTATTTCTGCAAACGGTTCTGTTCAAATATTAAAAGGAAAAACGACATACCCTTCAGGTGAAATGTTATGGAAATTAAATCTTCCTGAAGGTAAAAAGTTATTATCTTCACCTTCATTATATGATTTTGATAAAGATGGTGTTCCTGAAATTGTGTTCGGAACGGAAGACGGTAGAATAGTTGTTGCGAAAAGCAACCAAAAAAGAAAAGAGTTGGAAATAATGGCGGATATTAAAGCAAGTAATTTGGCAATTACTTCAACTCCGTTACTTGGAGATATTAACGGTGATAAAAAGATAGAAATTTTATATACAAATTTACAGGATTCTTTACAAGTTATTGATACTAATGCAAAAACATTAAAGAATCTTAAAATTTGGCCTATGTTTTTGGCAAATCCGGAACACACTTCAACATTTTCTTTAAAAGCTTTCAAAGATAAATATAAATATATGATGTTGATAGGTTTGATCTTGTTGGTATTATTTGCTTTATTTAAAATCAGAGGAACAATAAAGAAATCTAAAAAGAGAGTAAAAGTTATATATTTATGATAATATCTTATTCTGCAAATACTAATACGGGTGTAGTTAGGACTGAAAATCAGGATTGTTTTGGTGTAAAACAAGAAAGTGACTTTTTCTTTGTTTGTGATGGTATGGGCGGTGGTGTTGCCGGTGATTTTGCAAGTAAATGTGCCGTAGATGTAATTCTTTCTTTATATGATAGACTTAATAAGCAAGATTGTTTAGATGTTTTAGGACAAGAATTTGAAGGGTACGATGAAGAAATTATTAAGCCTGTAGCTTTGATTAAAATTGCAAACAGACAACTCAATAATTTAACTAAAAAGTATCCTAAATTAACCGGCATGGGTACAACTTGTACCGGTGTTTGGTTTGATAAAAAAACTAATTTGGTTCATATATATAATGTCGGTGACAGCAGAGTATACAGAATAAGAAACGGCAAAATTCAACTTTTAACGGAAGATCATTCAAAAATACAAGAGTTAATCGATAGCGGAAAGATGACAAAAGAAGATGCGAAAATGGCAGAAATTCAGAGCATGATAACAAGAGCTTTGGGAATAAAAGAAACCGTTAAAGTTGATTATAAATCAGAAGTTGTTAAAAGTGGTGATGTTTATGTGTTATGTACCGATGGCTTAAACGGAGAACTTTCTGATTTTACGATAAATGATATTATAAACTTATATAAACCTAATGTTGATTCTATATCTAACGAATTGATTCGTTCTGCAAATAATGCCGGCGGAAGAGATAATACTACAGTAATATCTATACATACTAAGGAAGATTCCGATACAACTTCCGAAAATATTGCAGGTATTCCTCAACAGGAAATAATCGTTTGTTCAGATGAAAGCAGCTCACAATCTTCCAAAGAAGATTCTGTAATTCATAAATTTGATAAGTTTTTCAGTGTTCCTGTACCGAAATTGGCAAAGAAGAAAAATTTGTTAAAGAGCCCTATTTTTATTGCAATATTGTTGGTTTTATTTTTGATATGCGGTGTATTTGTTTACACCTTTGTATTTAAAAACAAAGGAGAACAAAAAAGTATAGTTGAACTTACCGGTAACGTATCAGGTATAAGTTTGGATATAAGAACTTTACCAAGAGAAAAATTGGAAGAAATTTTAAAAACAAAAGATAAAGTATTTAGATTACAGATTTTGCAGGAATGTTTAATAGATTATGAAAACCTGTTACCTATGCCTAATGTTACCATAGAGATAAGATTAGGTGATCAAAATAAGTTTATGGGTGTATCAGGATATAAGCCTACGGATGTAAAGTTACCCAGAGGTACATATTTGGTATTATTATCTTATCCTGATTATAAAATATTAGATGGAAATCTTGAATTGAAAGATAGTGTGGAAGTGTATTTGGAAAGTGCGGAAAAATTATCTAATTTGTCTGTAATTATGGTTCCTGAAAAAGATTTTAATTAATAATTAGAGAGGAAAGGAATGGCTCAAAAGAAAAAAATTTTAATTGTAGATGATGATATTTCTTTCTTAGAAACATTTTCTTTAATCTTAAAAGAAGAAGGATTTGATGTTTCTGAGGCAACCACGGCGGAAAGCGGGTTTGAAGCTTTGGTTGTATCTAAACCGGATTTAGTAATTTTAGATAAAAATCTGCCGGATAAAAGCGGATATGAAGTATTGGCATCCATGAAAAAAAGTAAAGACTTTTTTTCTATACCTGTTATGTTAATAACTGCAGATACTGCTGTACTTGTTGATGAAGCATTTGATAAAGGTGCCGATGATTGTATATTTAAACCTATTAATCAACAAGAAACAATAAAAAGAATAAACAAATTGTTAATATAATATGAGAGTAAAAATGAAAAAAATAATTAGTTCTGTAGTTATATCTTTGTTTCTTTGTACAAATTTATTTGCTAAAGATGGCTTTATTTGGGTCTTAAATCCTGATCCGTATTCGCAATCTGCAGGTGCCAGTATTTTGGCGTTATCTCCGTCTGTTTTCGGCTTTTTCACAAACCCTGCATCAAACTATAAAAACTTTTCAAAAGAACTTCAGTTTTCATATATGTCTTTTTATGACAGAAATTATGGCGGTAATGTAGGTTTGATATTTCCTACCGAAAAAAGCGGTAATTTCTCCTTTGTTGTTTCCGGAATGGATTGTAATAAGGATTATCTTTACGGATATAAAAATTTTATAATGGCTGCCGTAAATTATGTCTATCCGTTAGTTAGCAAGTTCCCGTCTTATAAAGAAAACGGATCAATCGGTGCCACATTAAGATTTTATAATATTTCTTTAAATCAAGGCGATGATTCGAGTAAATCAATTAATCTTTTTAGCTTTGATTTAGGTTTCATATATTTATTGGATTTTATAGATGATGATTTGATGGGAGCTGTTGCTTTAAAAAATTTTGGTAATGATTTTGATATAGAATATTTACCTGAAAGTGAAAAAAAACAAGCTCAGAATTTTACTGCTTCACTTAGATATCTCTTGTCGGAAGATTATAAAGTATCAATAATGGCAGATTTAGTTAAGAATTTTCAAATTACTGATTTAGGATATGCTTGTGCGGTTGAAACAATACCTTTTTATCCTTTTTCTTTAAGAATTGGTTGGAGAGATTATAGAGATGGATTAAATAAAGGTATAACCGCAGGTTTTGCTCTTAATTTTGATAAGGTTAAATTGTCTTATGCATTCTCCGATATCTTAAACAGTGATGATGATCAACATATATTTTCTTTGGGCTTTACTTTTGGAAAAATATCGGATACAGGAAGAGCTTATGATCATTATGTAGGATATTATTTAAAGAAAGCAAAAGATGAATATAACAGAAAAAATTATATATCGGCAAAAAAACAATTTGAAGATATATTAAGTGTTTATCCCAATGAGCCTGTTGCAAAACATTATGTTCAACTTTTAAGTGAAGATTTGGATCAATCCGAAATGGATTTTGCAAACAAAATAGAAAAATATCTTGCCAGAGCAGATTCCGCATTAATAAGAAATAATTTAATAAGAGCACGAAAATATTATACAAAGGTTTTACAGATAGACAGCACTAATGAAGCAGCAAGGGAAGGTATTATAAAAGTAAATGAAGAAATTAAAGAACAGGAAATTTATGCAAACAGAAAAAGACATCAAAAAGAAATAACGGAACATTGGGTAAAAGCAATGAAACATTATGAAAACGGTGAGTTTATATATGCAAAAGACGAACTTAAAAAAATAATCGATATAGATCCTACTAATGCAGGTGCTTTGCAATATTTGGAAATTATTGAAAAGAAAGTAAATAAGGTAAATGCTGTTCAGGCTAACAACATCTTTAAACAAGGCCTTACAGAATACGAAAACAATAATTATGAAAAGGCATTATCTTACTTTAATGCCGCATATTTATCCGATTCTTCAAGAACAGATATAAAAGAATATATTGATAAATGTGAACAACAACTGAATATTAGTAAACAATCTACTTTAAAAGAAGCACAAGATGATGGTGCCAATTTTGACAAAAATAATATAGGTACTGTTACAAATAAACAAATTGAACAACAAATGAAAAAACTTTATGAGAAAGGTATTGAACAATATACACTTAAAGATTATAAATCGGCTGTAAAAACTTTTAAACAATTAAAGGTTTTATCGGAAAAGAACAAGTATTATGAATATAATGAACAGATAAAATCATATCTGTCAAAATCAAACAAGGCTATTTCAAAACAAATTTATACAGAAGGTAAAGATTTGGAATTGAAAGAAAAATTAACGGAAGCTTATGAAAAATATAAAGAAGCAATTTCTTACGATGAATCAAATTCTTTGGCAAAAAAATCTATGGAAAAGATAAATTCTATCATTGCGCAACAATATTATGATCAAGGCATAAAAGCTTTTTCTTTCGGAGAGAAAGATAAAGCAATAGAATTGTTGAAAAAATCTTTGGAAGTTGAACCGAATAAAGTAGAATCCAAAAGAGCTTTAGAGAGGATACAAAATCAATAATGATTGAACTTAGAAAAGATCCTATATCTGCAAGATGGGTTATAATAAATGATTCAAGAGATTTTCATTTTGATTTAGATGAAAATTTTGATAATGACGGATTATGCCCTTTTTGCTTAGGAAATGAAAGACTGATTCCTCAACCGATTGCTTGTTATGATGCTAAAGGTAACAAAATTGATAAATACGATAATAAGTGGCAGGTAAAAGTTATTCCGAATAACAAACCGATACTTACAATAGAAGGTAGTATATTAAGAAAAGCCGAAGGTATTTATGATAAGATGAAAGGAGTCGGTGCTCACGAAATATTAATAGAAAGTCAGGAACATAAAGTTGATACCATAAAAGCAGAAAATTTTGTAGCAAGTATTTTAGCGGCTCAAGACAGAATTAACGATTTGAAAAATGATTTAAGACTTGAATATATACTGTTGTTTAAAAATCAAGGTAAAGCGGCGGGTTCTACAATATCTCATCCTCATTTCCAATTGGTGGCATTGCCTATTATTCCTAAATCTGTTAAGGAAGAGATGACAATATCAAAGAAATATTATGATTTTAAAGAAAGATGTTTATTCTGTGATATTATAGATCAGGAAATAACATTTGGTACAAGAATAGTTATGGAAACAAATTCTTTTGTAGCATTTGTTCCTTTTGCATCAAGATATCCTTTTGAAACATGGATATTACCGAAAGAACATAATGAGGATTTTAGAAGATTAAAAGATAAATATAAACTAGAAGAACTTGCAGAAATTTCTATAAGTGTTTTAAGAAGATTAAAAAAAGCTTTGGGAAATATGCCGTATAATTTGGTAGTTCATTCTTATCCGTTAAAACAAGAGAGAATACCGCATTATCATTGGTATATAGAGATTATTCCTAAAATAACGAAATTCAGCGGTTTTGAATTTGGTTCCGGAATTTATGTTAATCCTACAATTCCTGAAGAATCTGCAAAGTTTTTAAGGGAAGCAGAATAATGAATATATTAATGGTTGCAGCAGAGTGTGTTCCTTTTATAAAAACAGGCGGTTTGGCAGATGTAGTGGGTACTCTCCCGAAATATTTAAAACAACAAGGTCATGATGTTAGAATAATAATTCCAAAATATCGTTTAATAGACGGTGCAAAATATAATTTGCAGGCTTTACCGTATAAATTATCCGTTTTTGTAGGTAAAGAACAGGAAAATTTCAGAATCAAAACTTGTATGTTGGATGGTAATATACCCGTATATTTTATAGAAAACTTAAGATATTTTAACAGATTGGGTGTTTATGGTGATGATTCCGGCGTAGGTTACGGAGATAACAGGGAAAGATTTATATTTTTTTCAAAAGCTGCAATAGAAGCAACAAAAGCTTTAATGTTCAGACCGGATATTATTCATTGTCATGATTGGCACACAGGTTTAATTCCTGCATATTTAAAAACTACAAATTTAAATGACGGTTTTTTTTGGAACACATCAACGGTTTATACAATTCATAATATAGCTTTTCAGGGCAGTTACGATGCAGCATCAACTGTTCCGTTAGCAGGTTTTTCTTGGGAAGACTACAAGAGTGATAAATTGGAATTTTATAATACTTTCAATTATATGAAAGCAGGACTTGCATATACAGATATAATATCTACCGTTAGTCCTACTTATGCTAAAGAAATTCAAGGTCCTGCCGGTAAAGGCATGGAAGTTGTTTTACAAACAAGAAAAAATGATGTTTACGGAATATTGAACGGTATAGATTATTCTTACTGGAATCCTAAAGATGACAAAAACTTAGTTGCAAATTTTTCATCTGAAAATTATGAAAATAAAAAGTTATGTAAAAAATATTTGCAGGAAAAATGCGGATTTAAACAGGATGAAAATGCATTTATGTTAGGTTGTGTATCAAGATTCGATATGCAGAAAGGTTTTGATTTAATAATGGATACTATAGGTAAACTTACACAATTTAACATTCAAATAGTTGTTTTGGGTTCCGGTGACAGATACATAAAAGATGGAATGTTATATTTACAGAGTTTATATAAAGATAAATTAAGTGTGTGTACGGATTATAATGAACCTTTGTCACATCAAATATATGCAGGTGTGGATGCATTTTTGATGCCTTCAAAATTTGAACCATGCGGACTTAGTCAAATAATAGCATTGGCTTACGGAACAATTCCTATAGTAAACAAAACAGGTGGACTTGCAGATACAATAAGTGATTTTTCTACATCAAATACAAAAGGTAACGGATTTGTTTTTGATTTGTATAAAGGTGAAAAATTCTTGGATTGTATTTTAAGAGCTTATGATATATATAAAAATAAATTCTTGTGGAATGAAGTTATGAAAAATGCCTTTGCAAGTGAGTATTCTTGGACTAATTCCGTTAAAGAATATGAAAATATGTATACTATTGCCGTAAAAAGAAAAACGGCATACAATATATATCAAAAAAATATATGAAGATAAATCTATCGAAAATTTTCAGATATATTTTATTATTGTTGATAAATATTTTATGTGTATTTGTTTTACAGTATTACATAAATTTACAGTCAAATATATCAAAAACCTTATCTGATTTAAAAATAGCAATTTTTGTTAATGTTTCCGAAGAAAATACCCAAGAAGATATTTTAGCTAAAATTTCCGATTATAATATGTTTAAAAGTGTTGATATGGTAACATCTGCGGATTATGATAAATTTGAACAGATAAATCCTGAACTTGATGAAGTTGTTCCTAAAGAATCCATGTCTTTTCCGAATTTTATATTGGTTAATGAAAATAATATAAACAGTATTGAAGAATTGAATAAAATAAAAGAAGATCTTTTAGCTCTTGATTTTGTTGATGATGTTGTTTATGATCAAAAAGCATACACAATGTTTTTTGAGAATAAAGAAACTTTAAATATATATAAAAATATATTTAAAGTTATATTCTGTATAATAATATTTTTATTTGTTTTAAAATTCTTGTTTTTTGTAATAAAAGAGTTATACAGAGATATAATTTGGGAAACAGGAAGCGGAATTGTGTTAGGTGTTTTTGCTTATATGATAATATGTTTAATAACTGTGTTTAATCAGAATCCTGTTTTTCTGTTAAATTGGCGGATTTTGTATGTTTTAATTCCTCTAAGCTTGATGTTTACCCTTTTAACAAAAGAATCAAATGCATAATATAATAAAATTAATTACTATTTTATTTATATCCCTTTTTACAATAAACATTTCTCTTGCTGATGTTAATTCTGATTTAAAAAACAGAAAACAGGAATTAAATAAACTACACAAAGACATTTCAAACAAAAAAGCGGAAAAAAACAAATTAGTTAAAGAAGAAAAAAAAGTAAAACAAGAACTGCAAAAAATAGCAAAATCCATAGAAAGTAATGAAAAAGAATTAAAAAAATTAAAAGACAAAATTTTGGAAGCGGAAAAAAATTTACAGTTTGCTTCAAAAAGATATAGTGAATCCGATAATAGTAAACAAAAATATTCTCAAATTATTAATGAGCAATATACAGATTATACTAAAATGAAGTTGGTATCCTATTTTGATTACTCCGCTGAATTTAAAATGAAAAAAGAATATATAAAAGAAAACAGTGATAAGTATAATATTGCAAAAGACAAAAATATAACGGCAAAATCAGATATAAATAAACACACAACAGAAAAAAATGAGTATGAGAAGTTAAAAGATAAGCAACAGGAATTAATTAGTAAAAATAAAAAATTAGAAAAAGAAAAAAATGCTTTACTAAAAACTACGGCAGGTAAAAGATTTAAAGCCGAACAAGATATTAAAGAGCTTAACAATTCCGAAAAAGCATTAAAAGCTTTAGTGGATAAATTAATGAAAGCAAGTCAAAATAAAGATGCAAAGAGAAAAGTAAAAAGTACAAACACAAGAAAAAACAATTTGCCTTGGCCTGTAAACGGTAAAATAATTTTAAATTACGGTAAATATAACCATCCGGATCCGACAATGAAAACAAAGCTTGTAAGCAATGGAATAAAAATAAAAGCACAGGATAACTCAACAATAAAATCTGTTGAAGAAGGTACTGTTATTTTTGCCGGAGAATTTAGAAGTTACGGTAATATGATAATATTGGATCATAAAGGTGTATTTTTTAGTTTCTATTGCCAATTAGATAAGTTTTTGGTTAAAGAAAATCAAAAAGTTGTAAGACAACAGGAAATTGCAAAAGTAGGTAAAGGGGATAATTCTGTTCTTTACTTTGAAATAAGGCAGGAAAATGTCCCTGAAAATCCGTTGTTGTGGTTAAAAGAGAGAAAATAGAATTAAATAATGCTATAATAAATATTAAGTGTTTGTTTGATTATAATTAATAATTATATAAAAGGGGAAGAAATGTTAAAAAATAAAATTAAAGTTTTAATAACAGCTTTATTTTGTTTTGTTTTTCTTGGCAATATTTATGCAAAGTCCGATGCAACTTATGATGAGCTCAGAAAGATGATAGACATAATGGAAATAATAGATAATAAGTATGTTGAGGAAAAAGAAAATAAAGATTTGGTAATAGGTGCAATAAGAGGATTGGTAAGAACATTAGATCCATACTCACAATACATGACTGAAAAAGATTATAAGGATATGAGAACCGAAACAAAAGGTTCTTTCGGCGGTGTAGGTATAAGAATAACAACTCAAAACAATGAACTAACCGTTGTAACGCCTATGCCGGATACTCCTGCATATTATGCAGGTATTTTACCGGACGATAAAATTATCAAAATAGATGATAAATCAACTCAGGATATAACAAGTGATGAAGCCGTAAAACTTATGAGAGGAAATCCCGGAACAAAAGTAGTTTTGACAATATACAGACCGTCAACAAAAGAAGAACTTACTTTTACTATAATAAGGAAAAAAATAAAAATAGAAACTGTTAAGAAAAAAATGTTGGAAGGAAATATAGGTTATGTAAGATTATCGGAATTTAATGCTCAAAGTCCTAAAGATGTTTCGGACGCATTGAAAGATCTTTTAAAAGATGGAATGGAAACTTTAATTTTTGATTTAAGAAATGATCCGGGCGGATTATTGGATTCGGCAATAAATATATGCAGTTTATTCATTAAAGAGGATAGTTTGGTTGTTTCTACAAAATGTAAAGATAAAACATTGGAACAATATTATTATACACAGAAAAAACCGGATTTCCCTGAGATTCCGATAATTGTATTAATAAACAGAGGATCTGCATCGGCATCGGAAATTGTTACTGGAACATTACAGGATTACAAAAGAGCTTTAGTTGTTGGATCTAACTCTTTCGGTAAAGGAACTGTTCAGACAATTATTCCTTTATCAGATGGAAGCGCCGTAAGATTAACAATAGCAAAATATTGTTTGCCTTCAGGTAAAATGATAACTCATTCCGATAATAAGAAAGATAAAAAGAACGGAGTAAGTCCGGACATATATATAGAAGTTTCTCCGGAAATGGAAGGTAAATTGTATATGCAATCCGAAGCCGAAGATAACCCGAAAAACAAAGATAAAAAAGAAGAAATTAAAGATGAAGTGTTGGAAACGGCAATAAAAATTATAAAAGCAAATAAGATAAAAGAATACATGGAAAAACCTTCGAAATATGAACAGGATTTTCCTAAAGAGGAAAAGACTAAAGAGGAAAAGAAAAATTTAGAAGAAAAAAACGATAACGAAAATAAAACCGAAACGAAAGATTCTAAAAAAGAAGAAAAATAATTATGGCAACAGAAAAAAAAGATAAAAGAAACACTGTTTTAATAAAAATATATTTATTTATACTGTTTATTATAGGTATAATATTAGGCTTTTCATATTTGTCTGCAAATAAAACAAGTCTTACTTCAATAGAGGTACCGTTGGATAACAGTATTGTTACTGCTCTTACATCTAATGGTATAGAACAAAAAGATGTAGTTTCTCAATTTGTTGAAGAAGTAAAAGTAAATGGTGTTGCTTGTAACGAATATTCAAAAACAATAAAACTTTCCGAAAAGCAAAAACCTGAAAATTTTGAGCCTATATTTAAAACTATTGCAAGAAATTTTAAAATAGATTTGTCAAAAACAAAGTATAAAGACGGTTCTTATAAATATACTTTCTACGATAAAAAAAGAACATATTCCGAAATAACCTTAAAAGTGTAAATAATAAATGCAAACATATGAACTTTTTGAATTAGCAAAACAGAAATTCAGAGAACAAAACTATGAATTATCTTTGAAGTATTTAAAAAAATGCAAGGCAGATAAAAGTCTTTATGATGATTCTTTGTTTGAAATTATTAAAATATATCTTGAACAGAAAAAATATAAAAAAGTTATATCTTTTTCCGATTCACATTTAAAAAAAATCAAAAATAAAAAGATAAAAGATGATATAAAAATCTTTATATCTAAAAGTTATAAATTTTTAAATAATGCAGGTAAATCTATAAAGACTTTAGATTCCATAAAAAATCGTTCCTTAAAAACTACAGATGAATTTTATAATGAGAGATTAGACTGCAGTTATTCAAGGTATAATGCTTTTTTTAGAGTAAATGAATTTTCCGGAAATATAAAAAGATTAAAAAGAGAATTTGTAAAAATAAAAAACTTGGTTCCGCAAAACAAAAAACAATTTTTTTATATTTTAAGAATATCAAATTTTTTTAACAACTATAGTTTTACAAAAAAAATCATAAAAAAATATCAAAATAAATTTGATTATATTGATAGGTTTTATGACAATGCAATTTTAAATGAGTGTGAAATTGCAAATAAAAAAACAGTATTAAATTCAAAACCGAGAAGTATGTGGATTGCTACAAGCAGTAAATGTAATGTATCTTGTTCAATGTGTAAAGCAAAAGAAACAAATTGGTCTTTGACGAAACAAGATATAGATGATATATATTCATATTTTCCGTATTTGGAACATATTACATGGTGGGGAGGAGAACCTACAATATCTAATCTTTTCTATGAAATGTTAGAAGATTCTTTACGGTATAAGAATATACAACATACAATTATTACAAATGGTCAATATATGCCGAAAAAATTTTTAGATATTGTTTCTAAAAATAATATTGAAGTTGTAATATCAATAGATTCAGCAAATAAGGAAACATATGAAACAATAAGAAAGGGAGCAAGTTTTGATAAGTTACAAGAAAATTTGGCTGCATTATCAAAAGTGTTGGATAATTCATTTATAAAAATAAATATAGTTGTAATGAAAAAAAATATTAACGATATAAATAATATAATTAATTTTGCTAAAAAATTTAATATAAGTAAGTTTGCTTTTATACCGTTAAGTAAAGAATTAACAAAAGATATGGTAGAAAACTATAATATAAAAATGTTGGATAATAATGTAAACAGAAAAAAAGGTATTGAAGTTTTTGATTCAACTTCTATAATAAGCAAGAAGAGAAATATTAGCAAAACATATAAAGGCTTTTGTCATGTTCCATGGACTGATATAACTTTTTCATATAGCGGTTCTTTATTTTGTGATAATTTGTGCAGTCACTTTTGTAACGATAGCTATTTATTAAACGGTTCTAATATGATTAAATATTGGAATAGTGAATTTTTACAAAATTTAAGGAAAAAGATTTTAAAAGTAAAATGTTGTAGTTTAACTTGTCCAAAGGCAAACATAAAATTAAAATGAAAATATTGGCAATAGAAACATCATGTGATGATACTTCTTCTTCCGTTGTAGAAAACGGGAATAGAGTTTTATCAAATATAATATCCTCTCAAATATCCGTTCATGCAAAATATAACGGAGTTGTTCCTGAACTTGCATCAAGAGAGCATATAAAAAACGTAAATATTGTAGTTGAGCATTCATTACAACAAGCCAAAATTTCTTTTGAAAATTTTGATAAAGAAATAGATTATATAACATGTACTTACGGTCCGGGGCTTGCAGGTTCGTTACTTGTAGGTGTAATGACAGCAAAAACATTATCTTATATTTATAAAAAGCCGCTAATTCCAATAAACCATATAGAAGGTCACATCTTTTCTGCGGCAATAGAAAACAGAGATTTAAAACCTCCTTTTTTGGCAGTTGTTATTTCAGGTGGTCATACGGAACTTGTAATAATAAAAGATTACGGCAAATACAAATTTTTAGGCGGGACAAGGGATGATGCTTGCGGTGAAGCTTTTGATAAAGCAGCAAAAATTTTGGGGTTACCTTATCCCGGAGGTCCGATAATAGATAAGTTTGCCGAACAAGGTAACAATGATGCCGTGCATTTTACAAGACCAATGATGAAAGGTACTTGGGATTTTTCTTTTTCCGGAATAAAAACAGCGGTATTAAATTATTCAAAAAAAGTTGATATAAAAAATCAGAATATAATTAATGATATTTGTGCGTCTTTCAGGCAGGCAATAGCGGAAACTGTTGTCACAAAATCAATTGAGGCTGCAAAGAAGTTTGGCTTAAAATCTGTTGCTTTGGGTGGCGGGGTATCTTGTAACAGTTTAATAAGAAAAATGTTTAAAGAACAATGTAAGAAAAATAAAATAAATGTATTTTTACCGTCTCCAATTTTTTGTACCGATAATGCCGCTATGATAGCTCATGTTGCATACCATAAAGCATTAAAGAAAAAATATGTTTATCCCAATAAAAACGTTGTTTCAATAAAACCTTCTTTGGAACTTGAAAATTGGTAATGCCATGATAAAACTTCCTAAACTTACTATCGGAAATATTAAATTAAAAAATTGTTTAATGCTTGCACCTATGGCAGGTATTACAGATTTACCTTTAAGACAGTTAGCTGTTGAAGGCGGAGCGGGGCTTGTATTTACCGAAATGGTGTCTGCGACCGCTATGGTTTACGGTGATAAAAAGACATACAAACTTTTAACAACATCGGATAAAGAAAAAGATTGTGTTGTTGCACAAATTTTTGGAACAAAACCGGAAGTTATGTCTGAATGTGCAAAAAGAGTTCAAGATTTAGGTTACAAGATTATAGATATAAATTTGGGATGTCCGGCAAAAAAAATCACAAAAGTCGGAGCTGGTTCAAGATTACTTGCAAATCCGAAGCAAGTTGAAGATGTCTTGTCAGCAGTAGTAAAAGCTGTTTCTGTACCGGTAACAATAAAAACAAGAATAGGGTTGTTACAAGGACAAAATGTTGCACCCGAGATTATAGAAATAGCACAAAATTGCGGAATTAAAATGGTATCTCTTCATGCAAGATATGCGGAATTTGCGCACAGCGGAGATCCCGATTTGGATGCATTTGCTTTAGCATGTGAAAATGCAAAAATCCCTATAGTTGCAAACGGTGGAATAGTTGATATAAAAACCGCAGAAAAATTTTTGAAAATAAAGAATTGTTCCGGCCTTATGATAGGCAGGGGTGCAATAGGTAATTATAATATATTTAGTGCAATAGAATCTTTTTTTGATAAAGAACAAATGACACCTCCGTCAACAATAAAAACCAAACTGAAATGGTTCAGACAACATGCACAGGATTCTTTGGAATATTACGGAAAAGAAAAAGGGCTTGTGGTTTTAAGGAAAATAGCACCTTATTATATTAAAGGTTTACCAAATGCTTGCAGTATAAGAAATCAGTTCAATAAGATAACAACTCTTGAAGAGTTTGATAAAATTTTTAAAAATTTAGAATAAATCGGTTTATGTTTGATAGTTGTTGGTTTGCAGCTTAATGTGAAATTTTGTGTGGGGTAAAATTTCCTGATAAATAACAAAAATTCACAATATGAATTTTTACAAAAAACTATAAGCTGTAAACTATAAACTGTAAACCGTAAAATTGCAAAGTACTTTTTTGCAATTTTATGACACTATTTGTTAAAATAAAAAGATATGAAACTATGTATTAATTTTAAAAACATCAACAAAAATAATTACATAAAATTTATAGACAAGAAAAATTCGTCAATGTCTGCAAAGTTTAAAAACATTCCTGTTTCCGAAAGGATAGTTTTGCTGCCTCATTGTATGAGAAGTACAAAACATTGCAAAGCTGTTGATGAAGGTACACATTATACTTGTATGAAGTGTGGAGCTTGCAAAATAGCACAAATACAAAAACTTGCCGATGAACTCGGTTATAAGAAAGTTTATATTATGAAAGGCGGTAAAGCTATTCATAATATTTTGGTGGAACAAAAAATAAAAGCCGTTGTTGCTGTTGCATGCCATTTTGAAGGAGCGCAAGGTATAAAAATGACTGACGGGTTAAAGGTTATAGCTCAGTTTATACCGTTACTTAAAGACGGTTGCTGTGATACGGATGTTGATGTTGAATCAGTTAAGAAAATAATGGAGCAAAAATAAACAATGGATAAACTAAAATTTACGGAACTTAATTTGTCACCGGAGATATTAAAAGCTGTTACGGATATGGGGTTTGAAGAAACTACGCCGATACAATCTTTGGCAATCCCCAAGATGATAGAAGGTGCAGATCTTATCGGTCAGGCACAAACAGGAACAGGAAAAACTGCAGCTTTCGGTATTCCTATATTGGAAAAAATTTCGCCGAAAGAAAAGAAAGTTCAGGCACTTATTATGTGCCCTACGAGAGAACTTGCAATACAAGTTGCCGAGGAGTTAAAATCTTTATCAAAATACAAGAGGGGAATAAATATTGTTCCTGTTTACGGCGGGCAACCTATAGTCAGACAAATGGCTGCTCTTCATAAAGGTGCACATATTGTAATAGGTACACCGGGAAGAATTATTGATCATATTGAGAGACAAACTATAAAACTTGATAATGCAAAAATAGTCGTTTTGGATGAAGCAGACGAAATGTTGGATATGGGTTTTAGAGATGATATAGAGTTAATATTAAAAAATTTGCCGCAAGATAAACAAACCGTGTTTTTTTCGGCAACAATGCCGAGAGAATTTTTGGTTCTTACAAAAAAGTATCAAAAAAATCCTGTAAATATAAAAGTTGTTCACGAAAAATTAACAGTACCTCAAACCGAACAGTTATATTGTGAAGTTAGAGAACATCAAAAACTTGAAGCACTTGCAAGATGTATAGATATGGCAGATGCAAAACTTT
>JAEEGL014332159.1_pt1 | contig 18829 bp, 17 predicted proteins | sample 9134231 | NCBI WGS metagenome assembly JAEEGL01 (sample SAMN16246548, study PRJNA631951) | gut metagenome | biome: gut microbiome; feature: rumen; material: fiber-attached | host: Bos | place: Iran: Karaj | collected 2018-10 | reverse complement strand
TTTTAGATTATCTGCTTTAGTTTGTGCTTCTCTAGCTTTAATATCCATTTCGTATACTTCATCTACTAATGGTAATTTTTCATCTTGAAATTTCTTTTTAATATTTTCTTTTACTAAGTCTTTATTTTCTCTTATTAATTTTATATCTATCATATTTTATTCTCCTCTTTATATTTTTCTATAAATTTTTTTGATGGTGTATATAAATTTTTTGGTAAATTATTTAATTCAAACCATTTCCATTCATCTTGTTTATCTGGTTCCATTATTATTAATTCACCACTATATTCTTTAGTTAATACTTCGACAGTTATGAAATGTCTATCTGGTTGAAAGTCGTCCGAGACTGAATATACTCTTGGATTTTTTATATCTAAATTGGTTTCTTCTTTTACCTCTCTAATAGCAGTTTCATATACTGTTTCTTCATATTCTTGTTTACCTCCAGGTAAACACCAGGAATCTGGTTCATAGATACCTCCAGTATCTTTTCCATTAATACATCTATGTCCTAATAATATTTTATTATTATCAAGTATCATAACTCCTATTCCTACTTTTATATATTTATCCATATAACACCTTCTTAATATAAAAAAATACCGTATTATTTGCAGGAGCAAATAATGCGGTACCATCCTTCTTTTTACTTAATTTTGATAACGGTTTTAGCCGGTAGGGATTAACTACTCTAGAAAGTAGATTCATTTAATAATCTTTATCTATTTTCACCATTCATAGACTCTCTTTAAAAGATTATTTAAATTACTAGTCTTTCTTAATCGATTTATGTTTCATATTGTAATGCTTTTTTTAGTAGTTGTCAAACTACATATCCATTCTGCTTACTGCTAGAATAACTGCTCCTATAGTTAATACTGTTATTATTAATACTATTGCTACTATAATAACTAATGCTACTGATCCTTTTTCTGAATCATATTCTTCTGTATTATAGTTATCTACAAATGGAGCTATTCTATTATTATAAGCTGTATTATTAGCTTTATATTCTTTCTTATCTAGATCATTATCTGGTGCTGATTGTTTCTTAGCTAATGTTTCTTCAGTTATTATTTCTAGATTCTCTTTTAATTTATTATAGTATTTATTATATTCTTCAAATTCTAGATGTTCTTTTAATACTTGATTCATTAATGCTATTAATGTTTCTTTATTATCAGTAATTAATGTTAATAAACTTTTTGCTTCTTTATAATAATTAGAATTTATTGTTTGTAATAATGTTCTTTTATCTACTATAAAGAAATTACATATTGTTTCATTTTCTTTAATTGTTTTTAAATCTGTTACATATTTATTATATGATGGTGATACTTTATATGTATATTTCTTTTCTTTCTTATTAACTATTATTCCTATATTAGTTAATGTATTATTTAAACTATTAGTTAATAATTCAAATATTTTCATATTAATATAGTCTTTTTTTAGTTCTTGTAGATTAGTTTGTGTTATATCAGGTAATGCTTTAAATAAATTAAATACATATTCTATATTTGTTTTATATGTTTGTTTATCTGGTATATTTGCTAATCCTTGATGTCTATCATGATATTCTGTTAATTCAGACTTAATAGTAAATTTAGATGATTCTTCATTAACAAATTGTAATGCTTCTTCTAAATTTAAAAATCTTTCATCTTTAGTATCAAATGATTCATTAATAATTCCTTGAGGATTCATTTGTTCATCAAATACTCTATATGTTCTTGCATATGGTATATCTAATAAATATGCTATATCACTCATTATTAATTCATAATCATTATTAATACTATTTTCTTTTCTATATCCTTTTTTCTCTTTATTAATAGTTATCTCTTCTAAGAAAGGATTTACTTTCTTGATACTATCTACTTCTGCTTGTTCTAGTACTTTAATACCTTTATCATATGATAATAGATAACAATTATTTCCTTTTTTTAGTTTTTCTATACTAGATAGATAATATTCTTTTAATGTAGATAAATGATTATTATGATTTATCTTTCTTACTTCAGTAGAGAATTTATTATCTATTAATACTTTTATTTCATCTAGTGTTTTATCAGTACTTGCAAGTCTTTCTGCTAATTTTTCTATTTTTTCATTAGAATAAAGTTTCCCTAATGCTTTTAGAGATGTTAGTCTTTGTTTGATATGATTTATGATTATTTCTTTCTTATCCATAGCGAAACCTCTATTCTTTCTATATTATATCAATTATTTACAACTTTTTAAAGTCATTTAGTTCAAAAAATATCTTTGCTATTATTTCTTCTCTTTTAATATTACCTATTTTATAGTTTTTACTATCAAATGAATCTAGTCTATTATCACCTAAGACAAAATATTCATTATCTTCTAATGTAATTGGAAATACTACTTCTATTTTAGTTATTTCTTTACTAGATATATATGGTTCATCTATTATTTCACCATTTACTATAACATTGCCATTTTCTACTATTTCTATTATGTCTCCAGGTACTCCTATTACTCTTTTTATTGCTATATCATGTCCTTCTTTTTTAAAAGATATGATATCTCCTCTTTTTATTTCTTTAGGATTTTTTAATCCCAATACTATTTCTCCATGGTATAGTGTTGGATTCATAGAATGTCCATCTATTTTATATGTGGCAAATGTTCTAAAGAATGCCAGTACAAATAATAATATTACTATGACACTGAATAATACTTTTATAAAATTCTTTTCCATACTATCACTATCCTTTTTAATTATATCATAAAAAGATGAGATATCTCTCATCTTTTATAAATCTAATTTATCTTTTAAGTTCTTTATTACTTGTTTCTTTTCTTTTAATTCATTATATACTGCAAATGCTATTAGTATTAAACCTGCTATTAAGACATATAACCACCACGGTAAATTTAACCAGAAGTCTCTTGTTAATATTAAGATATTTATTAATATAAATAATAAACTTACTAAGAATATTGGCCCATATTTTAATGTATATGCTCCTAATACTAAGAGAATTAAGAATATTACAAATATTGTTCCATCTTGTTCACTTGTATAATTCATTATTGTTATTATATTTAGTAATATAAATCCTAAATATTCTAATGCTTTATAATCAGGTATATATTTTTTTAAAACATATCTTGTTAAGAATGCACACCATATAAAATATGGTCCAAATCTAAAGACACTCATATCTATTAATGATAGATCATCTACTACTAATTCTATAAAATACAATATTTCAAATGATAATAATACTTTATAATAATCTTTTACTTTATTTTCTTTAACATAATATGATATTAGAGTTCCTGATGCTAATAAAGATATATTTAAATAACTAGATTGTTCTTTAAATAATATATGTAATATTGTATATATAAAGAAATATGCTATATATTTATTTTCTTTTGTTTTATATATTAAGAAGTCATAGAATATAATTACTAATATAGATATATATGGCGTTATTATTAAATCTGTTGGTAGAACATCTCTTAAATATAAATATGGTATTGTTAAGATAAATGGTATTACTGTTAGAGATTTTTCTTTCTTATTTAGATAGATGTCTATAATATAGGCTATATTGGTCATTATTAGTAATGATAATAAATATATATTTACTTCTTCTTGAATATTTAATAGTAAATAAGATACTACTGTATTAAGTGTTATATATGTAGAACTATTTTGTGTTTTTATTTCTGGTAATGTATTCTCTATTAAGATTGTTAATAGATTAATAATAGATATTGTTAATGATAGTCTATATATATCTAAATAATCTGATATATGTAAGACAGATATTATAAAAATATTTATATAAATATATGAGAATATTTTATGATATTCTTTTTTTGTTATAAAGAATTCTATTATATTTATTAATGAGAATATTCCTAGAACTATTGGGGTTAAAAATAATTTATCTTCTATAAATAATGGTAATGTATTTAGTATAAAGAATATTGTAGTTGGTATAGTATATGTCTTTTTAAATAATTCATTTTTAATTAGATATTTAGATAATAAATATATAGTTAAGAATAGACTTTCTAAATATACTACTGAGAGTTCATATTCAAAGAATAAGGCTTCTATTCCTATTAGTAATGATACACTAGCTATATATGAAGAATATTTTTCTTTGGTTGAGAAGTAATATATATAATTTATAAATGATATAAACATAAATAATATATAGAATGGTAATGATTCTTCATGAAATACTAATGATTCTTGTATTAATAATATAAATAGTATATTAACTATAATATTACTTGATAATAAGACTTTTTTATCTTTAATAAAGTCATAACAATAAATAATTAAGAATGATATTAGTAAGAATCCTTGATTATATGAGAATTTGTCTCCTATATAATAAGATACTTCTAGTAAGAAGAATGGTATATATATTGGATATACTATTTCATATACTTTATTTAGTTTATTAGTTATATTTAATAGATAATAAATATTAATGAATTGTAATAATAAGTTTATATAATGAATTATTTCTTTTGATGGTATAAAATTTAATAATGTTAATAAGATAGTCATTATTATAATAAAAATAAAATGAATGTTTTGATTAGAATAATAGATATTTTTAGAATATAGAATATTTAATATTAATGAATATGATATTAATACTGTTATTAAATATAAATAATTAGTAGTAAATTGTTGTGTTATATATAATAAAGTTAATATAGAGAAGATTAAACTTAAGAAACATGTTACTTTTTCTGAACGTTTTATAGATGATATAAAATATACTATTGTTACTAATAAGGAACTTAATGCTAAATATATATGTTTACCTGCTCCGCTTGCAGAAAAGAATTCTCCTAGTAATTCAAATATATATATAGATATTAATACTATTGGTAAATATGCTAATGCTAGATAATAGAAGGCTTTAGCTGTTTGTTTTATTTTTAATACTTTATCTGCTATATAACTAGCTCCTATAAATAGTACTAACATCATTACTAAGATAAATGTTTTTAAATAATTAGATGTTGTAGTCCAAGTAGTTGTTAAAAATAATATAGCTGCTAATACTAATAAACATGATCCAACTATTAAAATTAAACTATTTTTAATTTCTGTATCAGTATATTTTGGTTGTACAGGTTGAACTGGTTGTACATTATATACTGGTTGTTGGATTGGTTGTTGATTGATAACTGGTTGTTGGATTGGTTGTTGAATTGGTTGTGGAGTTGGTTGATAATAGTTTCTAGGAACATTATATGTAGGTATAAATACTCCTTTTATTCTTTTACCACATTTATCACAAAAATTAGGTATTTTATTTAATTGTTCTCTTAATGATTTAACATCTTTGGTTAATTCGTGATTCTTTATTAATACTATTATAGTTATAATTAATAATATTAAATCAATAGTCATATTATCAACTCCTATTATGTATTAATAATAGCATAAAAAAAACTAATAATCATCTATTAGTTTCTTTATATTTATTTATAGCTTTTTCTAGGCCTTGCCAAGGAATTGTTGCACATTTTATTCTATTTTGTTGTAGATATATTTCATCATAACAATTGGCTTCGCCTAGTAGATCTGTATCATATTCTTCATGATTAATCATTTTTTTATAATTATCTATTATATTTTCTACTTCATCTAATGTTTTATTTAAGACTAGTTTAATCATTATGGATGTAGCTGATGTTGATATAGCACAGGCTTCGCCTTCAAAATGAAGATCTTTTATTATATTATCTTCTATATCTAGATATAGATCTATATCATCTATACAAGTTGGACTTTTTGCTTTTATAGTAAGATATTTAGGATCAGTTATTATTCCTCTATTTAAAGGATTTTGATAATGTTCCATTATTATTGCATTTTTGGTTTCTTTATCCATAATAATACTCCTTTCTAAAACATTTCTTTTAATATTTTATCTTTATCTTTTAATAATTCAATCATTTTATCTATTTCTTCTTTTGTATTATATAGATAGAATGAACATCTTAAAGTATTTTTTTCTCCTATTGCATTATTTAATAATTTTGCACAGTGATTACCTGCTCTTAGACAGATATGATATTTATTTAAGAATACTGCTACATCTTGAGGAAATATACCATTTACATTAAAAGATATAATACCATTATCTGTATTTTCATTATAGATAGTTATATGAGGTATTTCTTTTAATTTAGATATACAATAATCTTTTAATTCTATTTCATGTTTATGAATATTATCTAAACCTATTTTATTTAAATAATCTATTGCTGTTCCTAAACCTATAGCTCCTTCTATATTAGGTGTTCCTGCTTCTAATCTAGTTGGTAAATCTTTTAGATATACTTTATCTACAGAATCGAATGATTCATTCATTCCTCCACCTAATCTAACTGGGTTTATTTGTTCCATTAGTTCTTTTTTAGCATATAGGATACCTATTCCTGTAGGTCCTAACATTTTATGACCTGAGAAAGCTAAGAAATCAATATCTAAATCTTGAACATCTGTTTTAATATGTGGAACACTTTGTGCTCCATCTACTACTACTTTTATATTATGTTCATGAGCTATTTTAGTTATTTCTTTAATAGGTCTTAAGTCTCCTAATACATTAGTTATCATAGCTAGAGAGATTACTTTTGTTTTAGGTGTTATGACTTTTTTAAAGTTATCTATTGTTACTTTATTATTTTCTAATGGTAGATATACTATTTTTAGATTTAGTTCTTTAGCTAATTTAAACCATGGTAAGACATTTGAAGCATGTTCTGAATAAGTTAGTATTATTTCATCATCTTGTTCTAATTTATTCTTAAAATAGCCTTCTGCTATCATATTTAAGGAATCTGTTGTCCCTGTAGTAAATACTACTTCTTTAGCATTAATTGCATTAATAAATTTAATTACTTTAATACGTGCTCCTTCATATGCATTATCTACTAACATAGAGAAATCATAATCTCCTCTATGGGCATTAGCTGTATATTCTGTATAATACTTTGTAATAGAATCTACTACTTGTTTTGGTTTCCATGTAGTAGCTCCATTATCAAAATATATATAGTTTTTATTTATTATGGGAAAGTCTTCTCTATTCATTTTGACCTCCTAGTAATTTATCTATTTTTTCTTTTTCTTCTTTTGTTATTGATAAATTACTTATTAAATATCCATTTTTAATTAATTCTATAGCTTTTTTATTACTTATTCCTTTACTATTTAGATAGAATAAATAATCTGGATTTATATTACTAATAGTTGCTGCATGATTTACTGTTACTTCATTAGAAGATACTAATAAATTAGGCATTATAGTATTATTACTTCCATTTAGATTTAATACTTTAATACTTTCTAGTAAATCATTTTCTTTTATATTAGGTATTACTTTTGCTTCTGTTTTTATATAGCAAGTACCTTTTTGTTCTGTAACACATTTAACATTTATATCTGTATTATTATTGTTACCATTTAAGTAACTATTTAAGTCTATATTACATTCATTATTAGCTAGTATAGAATAATTAAATGTTAGATTACTATTATGATCTTGATTTAAGATTATTTTATTATTAGTTTTATTATTTATAATAAATCTATTATATATTAATGAAGAATTAGGTGTCATATTAATAGTTAGATTTAATTCTTCATCTTCTATTTTATTTATTTCATTTATTAATACTTTTCCTTTTATTGTAAGGTTTAAGGTATTAGTATTTAGTTCTATATTAATTACATTATCTTTTATTTCTAAATTATTTTCTTTTACTATTAAGTTATTCATATTAATCAAATAGATGTTTAAATCCTTTTGTTTCTATTTCTTTAGCTAATGTATAATCACCAGTTTTAGCTATTTTTTCATCTTTTAAGACATGAACATAGTCTGGTTTTAATATTTCTAATAATTTAGGATTATGTGTAATTAATAGAATAGAACATTTTGTTTCTTCTTGGTATTCTTTGATAGAAGTTGCTACTGTTTTAAGAGCATCTACATCTAGACCTGAATCTACTTCATCTAAGATTAAGAATGATGGTTTTAACATCCAGATATGTAGTAATTCATTTTTCTTTCTTTCTCCGCCTGACATACCATTATTTATATCTCTATGTAAGAATGATTCTGGTATAGATAGTTTATTGCATATTTCTTTTGCTTCTTTAGAAAATTTAAAGATATCTACATGTGAATTAGTTCTTTCTGATAAGGCCATTCTTAGCATTTCTGCATTAGTTACTCCTTCTATAGCTATTGGACTTTGTGTTATCATCATTATGCCTAATCTACTTATATCTGTAGTAGTTAAATCTTTTAAATCTTTATCTTTATAGATAATAGAACCTTTTGTAATAATGAAATTAGGATCTTTTAAAATAGTTCTACATATAGAACTTTTTCCTGCTCCATTCTCTCCCATTAAGACATGAGTTTCTCCATCATTTATTTGTAAGTTAAAATCTTTTAATATTTCTTTTCCATCTTGAGATTTAACTCCTAAGTCTTTTACTTCTAACATAGTAATCACCTCTAATATAATATCATTTTTTTATCTATTATTCTATGAAAAAAACTTACTTTAAGGTAAGTTCTATTGGTAATGCTTGTTTTTGTTTTGTTATATATCCTTTAGATATTAATAATATTGCTTCATATATATGATCTGTTAAATATCCTTTAATAAAATTATCTTTTGTAAATGTTTCTTCTCCATGTGGAGTTATTCCTTTTACTTTACTAATTCTATTTAAGATGAAAGCTAATAATTCATCTATATCAAAGGATATAAAATATAATACTTCATCATCATTACTATGTAGTTCTTCTATTTTAAATTGTCTATCTAATAGAAAGATATGACAGAATTCTCTTATTAAATAGTCTTCTGTAGCATCTACGTTAGTTGTTCTATATCCAGCATATTGTAATTCTTCTGGTAAGACATCTAATGATGATTCTTCATTTATTTCTCTTATTATTCCTTGAGTAAGTGTTTCTCCTGCTTGTATATGTCCACCTACAGATATATCTATTTTATTTAGATGAGCAACTTCATTATGGGTAGCATTTTTATATTGAAAGATTATTCTATTAGTAGAACTATCTATAAATATACAACCAGCTACTTGATGCCATAATCCTTTTTTATGAACATTTTCTTTTGTTTCTGTTCCTATATGATTATAGTTTTCATCAAAAATATCTAGTATTTCCATTTTCATCACCTTGTCCTATTCCAGGAGTCTTAGGAGAAAATATTTTTTTCATTATACTAAATCTTACTTTACGAGATTGTTGGCGAACAAATTTTGTTGCTTCTGAACACATTGCTTTATATCTTGTATTAATATCTATATTATGTTCTTCTGCATAATTAAAGATAATTATATACATCTTTACTATTCTATCTTTAATAAAATCTAATCTTGTTGCAAATCCTTCTCTTGGTTTGGCATATCTATTTTTTTCTTCTTCTAGAAATGCTTCTGTTATTTGTCCATATAATGGATATAAATCAAATAAGTTAGTTGAATCAAAATGAATATATTTTTCTTCTTTACTTATTGATGATAAATCTAAGCTTAATGCTGATGTTAAGTAAATTAATTGTAATGCTATATCACATAGTTCATCACTTATATCAGTAAATTCTCGGCCTTCTTCTTGTGATGCTTGAGATTGTTTATTTAGAATACTCATAAGTTGACCTAGTTGAACACCCATTTCATGTAGAACAGTATCGGTAGTCCATTTATTTTCTTTTATACGAGAAAACTTTTCTTCTAGTTCAATACTTTGAGGAGTATTAGTTCTAATAAAAGTTGGTATAAGTGTAGCTACTGTTTTTTCTGGCATTATAATTACCTCCTTAATATATCAATGGTTTTGAATTAGTCATTGATGATTTAAAATGTTTATCATCATTATTTTCTATAGTTATTTTATATCCTAATACTATAGTTAAGTATGCTGCATCACTTGTTGTTAATTCTTCTCCTTTTAGGATTATATTATTTTTTTCTTCAATTATTTCGTAATTTGTAATATTTAATTTTTCTAAATAATATTTTAATTTAGTTATTAAATCTTGTTCTTGAACTTTTTTAGCTTGTGCACATCTTATTCTTTGTTCCTTACTACAATGATTATAGTTATGACATTCATAAGTTCCATAAAATTGAGGGCAAGCTTTTTCTAGAGTTTCTGCTATAGCACATTGATTGGTTTGGAATACACTATGTGAATGATTATAATCATGATAGAAATAATCATATGCTTCTTTTGGCCATATACAAGATGCATTTAATAACTCTTCTTTTGTATGTTGTTTTAAATCAACTATATCTATTTTATCTATAAAGTCAGATCTTAGTTTTAAACCACCTATTTGAGATACTTTAGTATAGTTATCAACAAAGTCTAACATTTCTGTAATTTGTTTAGCGCTAGAGTTTTCTGGTATAAAAGGACGATAATAGTGAATTATTCGTACTCCTCTAGCAGCTAAATGTTTGAAATTAAGGATTATATTTTCTTTTTTAATATTAGGTTCATATTTCGATGTTAATCCGGAGTAACTTAAAAATACAATGATTTCTTTACCTTTTTTGGTAAGTCTTTCTAAGTCATCTAATATGTTTTCTGGTATTAAACATTTAGTAATAAGAACTATAGGATTGGAAATTTCTTTTTTATCTATAATATTTAATAATTGATGCATATAGTTAATATTATTAGCATTAAGGAATGCATCTGTTCCAGGTAGTAAACATATTGGTATTTTTGAATCATAATATTTATATGACAATAATCGTTCTACTACTTCTTCAGCAGGAACTATAATTTGAGGATATGTTAAGTTATTGTTGATTCCTTGCAAAAAGCAATACTTGCATCCGTTGGTACAACCTTGGATGGAATTAATTACTAACCAAGTATCGTGCATGTCAATTATAGGTTCTTTTGATTCCATAGTATTCACCCTTAATTTCTTTTTTAATATATCATTATTTGGTTATAACTAGTACAATAATTTATATATGTAGTTATAATTATTAGTTATATACTAATTAATATTCTTTATTAATAGATTAACAAATTCTTTTGATGAATTAGTTAATGTTGAATCATTATAGATTAATGTTATTATTTCACTAGGTAATTCAACATCTAAATTAATTATTTCTAAGTCAGGGTTATTCTTAGCAACTGTATTTAAGATATATCCTATTCCCATTCCTTCTTTTATATAATTAAGCATCATTTCACTAGTAGATAGTTCCATAATAGGATCTGTAGATAAACCTTTACTATTAAATAATTCTTCTACTTTATTTCTTTGATTATTATCTTTAGTTGGTAATAGTAATGGTTGTTTTACTAAGTCTTCAATACTTTTTATTTCTGTAATATTCTTTAATTTATTTTTGTTATAAGCAAAACAATATTTTTCCTTTTCTAATGGTAATACTTTAACATCTTTAGGTGTATTAATATTATTTGGGATTATTAATAAATCTAATGTATGTTGATGTATTAGATTAAATAGTTCTTCATCTGTTCCGTTAGTTATTTTTATTATGATGTTTGGATGTGTAGACATAAATTCTTTTATTTTAGAATTAATAAAATAATTACTTACAAATGAAGTTACTCCTATTGAGATTTTACCTTTCATTAATTCTTTACTTTCTACTAATTGTTTTTCTCCAAGCATTAAAAAGTTATATGCTCTTTCAACATATGTTAGTAAGTTTTTAGCTTCTGAAGTTGGTTCTATTCCTCTATTAGTTCTATAGAATAATAGTGTATTTAATTCATATTCTAAATTTTGGATATGTTTAGAGATTGCTGGTTGTGATATATGCAATAATCTAGAACTTTCTGAGAAGCTTTTTGTCTTTGCTACAACATAAAAAACTCTATATAAATTTAGATTTAAGTTATTACATGGTAGTGCCATATAATTATCCCCCTTTTGATGGGATTTATTATAAGCATTTATACATATTTGTCAAGATTTGATATAACTTAAAATAAAAACAACTATAATCTTATGTTATAGTTGTTATTTATTAATTATAAATTGTCCATTGTCCAATCGATTAGTTTTTGAATATCTTCTGGAACAGATGCAGAATCTTTTGTTACAATACCTTTTTCTACCTTAAATAGTGTTGGTGTTGAAGTGAAATGATAGTATGTTCTTAGTCTACCTCTTTCTTCTTCTGTCCATTCAGTTATATCTAATCTATAGATATTTTTATTTTCTTCTTCTAGTGATTTTTCTAATTCAGGTTCGAATAATAGACATCCCATGCAATTTTGTGAAGATATTAAAACTACCATATCTTCTTTATCTAGAATTTTTCTTTCAAATTTAGTTAATGAAATTGTTTTAAAGTGTGCATATTGTTCTTCTTTTTCATATTCCTCAACTTCTAATTCTCTATCTTTATAATTTTTACTAACTTTACGATAGATATTACTATTAAGTGTTTCAGAATCTGTTTTTTGTTTTAGTGCATCACTTACTACATATATAGTAGTTCCTAGAATAGTTATTACTATTAGAGCTATTAAAACATATATAATCATTTTATTAATAGGTCTTCTTCTTACAACTCTATTCTTGGTTACTATTGTTTCTTCTTCTAATTTATCAACTACATTTCTTAAATTATCACGATCTTTACCATCGAAAATTATTGTTTTTTCAAGGAAATCAATATCTTCTGTTTCTTCCTCTTCTTTTTTAACAACTTTTTTAGGTTTCTCTTCTTCTTTTTTAGCTGGTGTTTTCTTAACTGTTTCTTTTTTCTCTGCTGCTGGTTCTTTCTTTGTTGTTTTTTTAGCAGTTTCTTTTACTTCTTCTTTTTTTTCTTCTACTTTTTTATCTTCTACTTTTTTAGTAGTAACTTTTTTTACTTCTTTTTCTTCAGCTTTTTCTTCTACTTTTTTAGTTGTTCTTCTAGTAGCTGTTTTTTTAGCAGCTGCTTCTCTAGCTGCTACGCCTGCTTTACCCTTTTTGTATTCAGCTTTAGTCTTTTTTGTAGTTGTTTTTTTATTCTTTTTTTCCATAATAGATTTCTCCTATCTTATTATTTCTATTATATTTTATCATTTTTTATCTATAAAAAAAAGACCTTTTTTTAGTAGGTCTTATTTTTCAATATTTATAAATCTTATTGATAGCATTTTTTGTTCATTATATGGTTTATCATATGCATCTGTAGATGTTTCTGCTATAGAATCTACTGCATCCATTCCAGCGAATACTTTACCAAATGAAGCATAGTTTCCATCTAGAGATGGGTAATCTTTTTGAACGATAAAGAATTGACTAGATGCACTATTCATTGTTTCTTCTGTATCTGGATTTCCACCACGTCTTGCCATTGATAATACTCCTCTAGTATGAGCTAGGTTATTTGTTACTCCATTTTTAGCAAATTCACCTTTTATATTTTTATTTGATCCACCTGTTCCTGTACCAGTAGGGTCTCCTGTTTGAATCATGAAGTCTTTTATAACTCTATGGAAGATTAATCCGTCATAATAATGTTCTTGTACTAAACTTTTAAAGTTAGCAATTGTAATTGGACTATCTGCATTAGATAATACTGCTAATATTACTCTTCCATCTGTCATTTGAATTTTAATTCTATCTGTAGGTGTATCTGATTCTACAAATGTATATCCTTCTAATGTTCCTTTTGTGATTTCACCATTACTATCTTGTTCTATTATTGTTAAATCTTGTTTCACTTTTACTTCATTTTCTCCTTCTTTATTTGTTTCTTCTTTTCCACAACCAAAACTAAATAATAATAGTATTATAACTAATAATACTTTCTTTTTCATTTTACCACCTTTTTCATTATATCATATATTTTGAGTTTTTTTGTTAAAAAAACTTGCTAATAAGGAAATTATATGTTATTATTTTAATTGTCTTGGGGAATTAGCTCAGCTGGCTAGAGCACCTGCCCTGCACGCAGGGGGTCGCGGGTTCGAATCCCACATTCTCCACCAAGTTATAAATTACTCCTTTTTAAGGAGTTTTTTTATGCTATAATATTTAACTAAAGAAGTGATAATATGTCTAAAGTTAGTAATGCTCTTTTGATGCTAGAATATTTAAGTAATGGTAGAAAATATAGTATTAATGAACTTGCTACTCTATTAGAAGTTACTCCTAGAATGATTAGATCTTATAAAGATGATTTAGATAAAGCAGGTATTTTAATAGATACTATTAGAGGTCCTTATGGTGGTTATATTCTTAAACAGAAAATAGATATTAATAGAGAAAGATTTAATATTGTTTTAAAAGATGATGATTTAGTTAAATATAATATTTTAAATAAAGCTATTAAAGAGAAAAGAAAAGTTAAGATTATATATGATTCTAATAGAGATAAAGATAAAGAAAGAATTATAGAACCTTCTATGATGTATTTATTTAAAGATGGTTGGTTTTGTATGGCTTTTTGTGAACTTAGAAATGAAATGAGACAATTTAGTTTATATAATATTAAAGATATTGAATTATTAAATGAATTTTATATATAGACGATATATTTCCGCATTATGTATTATTATTTAGTTAGGTGGTTTTATGGAAAGTTTAACTTATGTTACTGGTAATAAAGGTAAATATATGAATGTAAGTGATAAATTTAAAAGACATGGTATTAGTATAAAGCATTTTGATTATGATTTAAGTGAACCTGATGTTAATGATATTGAATATATCTCTAGAGCTAAAGTATTAGAAGCTTATGATCAAGTTATGGGTCCTGTATTTGTAACTGATGCTGGTTTTTATATAGAGGATTATCCAGGTAATCCTGGATATCCTGGTGCTTTTGCTAAAAGAAGTGGTATTAGTTCTAATGTAGAAAATTTATTAGAAGTTATGAAAGATGTTAAAGATAGAGATTGTTATTTTTTAGATTGTTTGACTTTTTATGATGGAGAGATTATGAAACAATTTAAAGGTATTAGTAGAGGTACTCTTTCATACGAAATGAGAGGTAATGATTTAGATAATAAGTTATCTAATTTATGGTATGTATTTATTCCTTTAAATCATTCTAAAACTTTAGCTGAGATGAGTGATGAAGAAAGAAGAAATAGACATGATAATAGAACTAGTGCTTCTGATGAATTTATTTGGTGGTATTTAAATGAATATAAGAAAGGTATTAAATTGGAATTAAAAAAATAGTTAGGTAACTAACTATTTTTTTGTTTTAATGTTAATGATTGTGGATTATTTGGTTGTTCATCACCAGAAGATATAGTACTTAAGAATGATGTTACATTAGTTGTTAATAATGTTAATTGTTCTTCACTTAATGATGATTGTTGTAATAATTGTAAATTATTTTTTGTTGCTTCGACATTTCTATTAACTACATTTTTAAATAAAGATATAAGGCTATTAGATAGTTCTAAGGCTTCTGTATCTGTACTAGTTCCTATTCCTATAGCTATTTCTGCTCCTATTAATGGTAATATTGCATTCTTAGATGTTTGTAAGGCATTAATAGTTATAAAATGATTAATAATAGATCTATGTACTTTATATAATTCTTGTTTCATTAACATAACCATTGTTTCAAATGTAGATATTTTATTATCTAGTATTTCTAATATTGCTTTATCATTTAATTGTTTTGTAAACGAATATATATCATCTTTTTCTTCTGGTTCTACTCCACTAGCTATTTTTTCTCTTAGTGCTTTTAATTTAATTAAATGTTCTGATAATTTAATTAAGAATGTTTCTATATATTTTCTTAATATATCATAACCTTTTAATTCTTTATATAAAACAGATAGTTGTTCATCTATATTTTCTTGAATATCTGATATCTTAGATGGTTGATATTTTTTTATTGTTTTTGGTTCTGTTTTAGGTTTAAAGAATCTACTTAAGATAGATGTTTTCTTTGATGATGTTTCTGTTTCTTCATAGATTATTTCACTTGCTAATTTATTAATGTTTTCTAGTGAGTCTTCTAATGAATCTGAAGTTATTAATTCATGTAATGTATCTGTTATAAATTTTGAATGCGTAGATAGTGTTGTTCCATAAGATGCAATTATTGGAATAGATGGTTCTATATCTAAGACTGGTTCTGCTGTTAATAATGCTAAGCTTTCTTCTGGAGTTAGTGATCTTTCTCTTTTGTTTATTACTTCTTCTTTTAAATATGCATAGTTATTATCTGTTGATGAAATAATTGTTTCTATAATCTTAGATGGATTAACGCTATCATTAAATAGATTTTCTATTACATTTTTAATATCCATTCCATAACCATCATAATCAAAGTATTCTTTATATTCTAATGCTAATAAACTATTTGGTTCTATATTTCTAATATTAATAATATCTTCTTCTGTTAAACCTGTTTTATTTAGAATAATATTTAATGTAATTCCATTACGATTAAAGAATGGGATATATTCATTATCAATTATGAATAATGCTATTAAGATAGATAATTCATGTAAATCATTATTATTTTTAATAATAGGTATATTTTTAGTAGATAGATATGTATGTACTTTAAGAATTATATCTAAGAATATTTTAGTTCTATCATTACATTTATAGTATATTCTATCTACTTTATCTATTTCTTTTTTTGCTTCTTGATCTTTTTGGAATTGTAATAGTTTTGTTTGGATATCTAAGAAATCTTCTGGTGTTTTAGAATAAATATTTAATACTCTCCTTAGATTTAAACTATTTGTTAATTCTGGAATAAAAGCATTTTCAAAGATAGAATATATTGTAATATCTTCTGGTTTTCTATCAAAGATATATGGTCTTAATTGTTCATTTATTATATCTATATTAAATGGTTTTTCTGTATAATCAAAACTAATATCAAATGAATCTGATAGATTATTTCTAGTCATATTAAAAGATGCTAAATAAGATTCTATTGTTTTATCAAACCTTGTTGCTGCCATAATAATAGATAATTGTTCTATATCTTTTTGACTTAATTTTGTTTGTTTAGATAGAATTGTATAGTAATTAGATACTATTTGTAAGAATTTATATACTTCTATTGATACATTTTGTAATAAAGATTCAGTTAATTCTGATCTTCTTTGTTCTTCTTTTTCTTTAGTATGATTTTCTATTTGAGATTTAAAGTTATCATTTAATGATCTATTTGTTATTGTTTTAAATATCTTTTGTAATAAAGATGTTTTAGTACGAGATTTATCTGTGGCATTCATTAGAATTGATTCTACTGTAATAGATTCTTTTGCTTTATTAGAGTTTACTCCTTCAAGAATAAACTTTTTAAATTTTAAGATATCTTTTTCATTTATTTCTGTATTATTAAGTTCTGTTATATGAGAAATAAGACTTGGTAGATTTATTAATTCTAATACTTTATCTATAGTAACTCCATTATCAAAGAAGTATGTATTAAATTCATTTAAGAATTCATATGATGATAGGAATATAGTTAAAGCTATTAAATCAGATTGATTACTTATAAGATCTTTATTCAATAAATTAATATTATTATTTAAATAAGCATATATTTTTGCTAATCTTTTTAAATAAGATATTACATTAGGCAATAAATCTTTACATAGTTCATCTACTGTCATAGTTGTTTGTTCTTCTTTTTGTTCTTTAATTAATTTTTCTAAATCAGTAATAGAAGATGTTGATAAATCAAATGTTGCAAATAATCTTTTTATTGTTAAAGCGTTAGGATTCTTTATTAAATTATTAATAATCATTTCAATAGTAATAGATTCTCTTGATACATTTGTTGGAATTCTATCTTTAAAATATTCATTTAGTACTAATGTAGGTGTTGCTTGATTTTGTAGATTTAGTTCTATTTTTAAACCGATAGCTTCTTCTATTTGTTTTGTAGTTAGACCTATTGATGTAAAATAATCTATTATTATTTTTTGTTCATCTAATCCATTTGTAGGTACATGATTATAATAGAAGAATGCTATTAATAATGATAAATCTATTAAATTATTATTATTTTGATCTACTAAATCTATTAATTCTATTTTACTTCTTAAATATGTATATATTTTAGCTGCTGTTTCATAATAATTTACTATACTAATTGATAATCCTTTATTAAAACTATTACTTAATTTTTCTAATATATTATGTTTCTTTGTAATAGAAGTATTCTCTAATCCTTTAATTAAATGTTCTGGGGATTTGATTAAACATGTATATACATCTGGTTTAGAATAACGGCTATTATATATTTTTCTATGAATATTAATAATAATATCTTCTGGTGTTAATATTCTATATGTTTCTTCTGTAGTAAACGGTGTAAAATATTCATAATATTCTGAGAATAGTTTTGTTGCTTGACTAGTAGATAGACTGGTTGTTTCTAGTTCATCATTTTCTCTAAATGATAATTGTTGTAGAATGCTAGAATTTATTTCACTTTGTTTTTTATATGATTTTAATGATTTATAGAATAATTTTTCTGTTTTATCATAAATAAGTTCATTAAATATTTTAAATGAATCATCTGAATATAAATATGATAGTAATATTTTTATAAATTTAGCTGTTTCTTCCGGGATGATTGATAAGAATTTTTCATATGTAAATAATGTCATTATAAAACCCCCTTTTTTTATAAATAACGGGGGTTATTATACCATAAATACGGGGTTTTTTCAATTTTTGAAGAAGTATGGACGGTATTCAAATTTAATTGTTTTTTTAATTTCTTGTATTTCTTCTTCAGCTTCTCTATCTGATGTTGGAGTAA
>JAEEGL013103875.1_pt1 | contig 18829 bp, 18 predicted proteins | sample 9134231 | NCBI WGS metagenome assembly JAEEGL01 (sample SAMN16246548, study PRJNA631951) | gut metagenome | biome: gut microbiome; feature: rumen; material: fiber-attached | host: Bos | place: Iran: Karaj | collected 2018-10 | reverse complement strand
CAAAAGGCTTCAGATGAAGCTCCAGTCAAGACAGGTATGGGTGCTGTTATTGGATTACCAGATGAATATGTGGAGAAAAGAATCAAAGAGATCTGGGAAGAGACTGGCGAGCCCCTGTATTTTGCCAATTATAACGGACCCGGTCAGGTGGTTATTTCCGGTTCACGCAAATCCATTCGTGTGGCTTGCAAGACTTTTATGAAGGAGGGAGCCAAGAAAGCAGTTCCATTGGCAATTGGCGGTTCATTCCATACTCCGTTTATGAATGAAGCACGCGAAGAATTGGGCGCTATTATCAAGGAGATGGACTTCAAACCTGCGTCTATTCCTGTATATCAATGTGTAGACGCACTGCCACATACGGACCCGGAGGAAATTCGTGCTAATTTGATTCAGCACATTACTCATCCTGTTCTTTGGACTGAAATGACCCACAATATGGCAAGAGATGGAGTTACCGAGTTTTATGAAGTGGGCACAGATGATACGCTGGAAAAAATAGTCCGCCGTATGTATCCTAACCTTCACCAGCACTCATTACTGGAAGTTCCGACATATGCAGGCAAAATAAAGAATTTCAAAGTTGTAAAAGAAGGGTAAGTATAGCGTGGGGTTTTCTTTAATCTTTGTTGTTAAACTGAATGTATTCGTTTAGCCTGATTCCTTGCTACTACTAAACATGTAACTTATCGAAGTATTGTACGTTCAACATTAAGTTTTTAAGAATTATGGAATTAGATGATTTTGTAACACGATTTGCTGAGGAGTTTGATGAGACTCCCATTGAACAGTTTAAGGCTGACACAGTGTTTAAGTCACTCGACGAGTGGGGTTCACTGACCGCTCTCTCTATCATCGCGATGGTAGATGAAGAGTTTGATAAGCGCATCACTGGCGCAGATCTCCGTTCTGTCAGTACTTTGGAGGAATTGTATAACTTAGTTCAGAGCAAGTAATGGCCTTTAATCCTTTTTCATTAGAAGGTAAGACCATACTCGTAACGGGTGCCTCGTCCGGTATAGGACGAGGCATTGCCGTCGAGTGCTCTAAGATGGGAGCCCAAATGGTCATTCATGGACGCAATGTTGAGCGATTGAATGAAACATTATCTATGCTTGAAGGAATTGGTCATGTGGTGATTACAGCAGACTTATCCAAACAAGAAGAAATAGACAGCCTTATAGCACGGTGCCCTGCTATCAATGGTGTGGTACATAGTGCCGGAATACCTAAAATTTGTGGCGTAAAGCATATTGAACGTAGTTTGTTAGAAGAGATTGTAAATGTTAATGAAATCGCACCGATCCTTTTAACATCAGGATTGTTGAAGAAGAAGAAGCTTCAAAAGAAGTCATCGATCATTTTCATTGCTTCAATATCAGGCGTATGTGTAGCTAATGTGGGAGAAGCGCCTTATTCTACAACAAAAGGTGGTCTTGCCGGTTTCACTAAGGGAGCGGCTTACGAACTGGCAGCACAAGGCACTCGCGTCAATACAATATGTCCAGCATTGGTTCCAACAAGTATTCTTGGACTATCAAACGAAATGTTCTCTGAGCAACAGTTAAAAGATACTATGTATGGCCGCTATCCGCTAAAAAGAGTAGGCACTCCTGAAGATATTGCCAATGGAGCGATTTATCTTCTTTCAGATGCTTCTAGTTGGGTAACAGGTATCAATTTAATAATCGATGGAGGATACACATTAGTATAATATGGCATTAGTAAAATTTAATGGTATAGGATTAATAGCCTTAAGCGCAACAGTTCCTCAGAATGTGGTTAAAACACGTTCGCTAACTGATTTTTATCCTTCTGAGGCTATAGAAAAATTCATAGAAGCAACAGGTATAGAAGAGCGTAGATTGGTTCAGAAAGATCAGTGCGCTTCGGATCTCTGCTATAAATCAGCTTGTCAGATTTTTGATGAAACAGATATCAAGCGTGAAGATATTGACGCACTTTTTTTTATTAGTCAAACACCAGATTACAAGTCTCCAGGTACATCCATCATTCTCCAGGATAAATTGGGCTTGAAGAAATCAACACTTGTTTATGATGTTAATATGTCGTGCTCTGGTTTTATACACGGCTTGTTAATGGCATATAGTTTCCTTCAGTCACCGTCTTTTAATAATATTATGGTGATGGTTGGTGATACTCTGTCTAAGATTACATCCGTACAGGATAAAGGAACTGGAATGCTTTTGGGTGATGCTGGTATATGCTGTGTTATAGGCAAAGGCGAACAGTTTGGTGAGAGTTTTTTCTCAATGAATACAGACGGCTCTAATATTCAGTCTGTCATTTTGCCAGCAGGTGGCAGTCGAATTCCGAGTTCAGAAGAGACACTTAAGATGATGGAATATGAAGATGGAAGTATTCGCAGTCTGGAACAAGTCATTATGGTTGGTCCAGATGTCTTTAGCTTCGCAATTTCAGAATTGCCACGTGATATAAAAAGACTTTTGGAATTTGCAGGAAAGGCTATTGATGAAGTTGACAAATATGCATTCCATCAGGCTAATGACTTTATGACAAACTATATTGTCAAAAAATCCAAGGCTAATCCCGACAAACTTTTGCATTCTATTCAGAAATACGGAAATACCGCAGGCACTTCTATCCCTCTATGTATGGTACACAATCGAGAAAAAATCAGGTCAAATGATGTGTTTTTAATGAATGCGATTGGAGCAGGTTTCGCATATGGAACCGTGCTTTTAAATATCGCTGATTGCAGGATTTTGAAACGACAGGAACTGTGACAAAAGTATTTATAAAGGCAATTTCTTACAATCTACCTGAGAATATCCTAACTAATGAGATGATTGCACAGGAATTCCCTGAGTGGACTGCAAAGAAAATAGACAAAAAGATTGGAATAAAGCAGCGCCATGTGACAGCAGATGGTGAAACAGCAAGTGATCTTGCTGTTGGGGCAGCAGAGAAACTCTTTGCAGAAACTGGTTATGACCGCAATCGGATTGACTATCTGATATTTGTAACTCAAAGCCCTGATTATCATTTGCCCACAACGGCTTGTACAATTCAGACACGATTAGAATTGTCACAGAGGTTAACAGCGATAGATGTTAATCTTGGTTGTAACGGGTTTGTTGCGGGCTTATCATTGGCAAAAGCTGTTATTGTTGCTGGTCAAGCGAAGAATGTTCTGTTACTGACAGGTGAAACCTATTCTAAGTATATGCATGAACGTGATAAGAGCAACCGCACTATCTTTGGGGATGGTGCAGCTGCTACTTTAGTAAGTACAGAAGGAATTGCTGAGGTTGGAGAGTTCGTGATAGGCACCGATGGCACTGGAGCAGAGAACTTAATTGTGAAAACAGGAGGCGCCCGCCAAATGCGGCCAGCTAGTGATTTGAAGTTTGATGATTTTGGAAATCCTCGTTCTTCTGATAATCTCTATATGGATGGACCTGCTATCCTGAATTACTCGCTGGATAGTATTCCTCAGTTAGTCGCTGATGTTCTTGAAAAGAATAGGGTAGCCATGGATGATATTGACCTTCATGTTTATCATCAGGCAAATACTTTCTTAGCCAATTTAGAACGCAGAAAATTAAAAATTCCTGAAGAAAAGTACTATTGTAATATTGAGTATTTTGGTAATACTGTGTCTTCCACTATTCCTATTGCTCTTTGTGAAGCGATGAAAGAGGGTAAAATAAAGGAGGGCACAAAAGTTTTATCTGTTGCCCAAGGATTAGGATATACTTGGGGTGGGATGGTATTGTTTTTCTAAATGATTAAAGTTGAAAGATTTATTAATGAATTGATGACCTCGAACTGCTATATTGTAGTGGACGAGGCATTTAAACATTGTATATGCATAGATCCTGCATCGGAAGAGTCTCTCCGTGAGATTGAATATATAGAAGATAATGGGCTTACGTTGGATTATATCATACTAACGCATGAACATACAGACCATACATGGGGTGTTAATGCATTGCTTGAAATATATCCTTTAGCAAAGGTGATTTGCTCAAAACCATGTAAGATGGCATTAGCCAGAGAAGCTAAAGCTTATTTCCAGTTCTATTATGATGACCCCAACTATTCCTATTGTGTTAAGCGCGTAGATTATACAACCGAGGATTTGAATTGGCATTTGGAGTGGGTAAAACATGACATCATTTTTATAGCAACCCCTGGACATAGCCTCGGCTCTGTATGCATAGCTATTGACGACGTGGTATTTGGCGGTGATACACTGATGCCCTTCAAACCCTTTATAAAGAAACGTAATGGCGGTTCCTTTGAGCAGTTTCAGGAGAGTATAAAGAAGATGATCAATACATTTTATGAGAATACAATAGTATATCCAGGACATGGGGAAACAGGAATAATGAAGGATTATAGATTTTAGTGGGTTAATTATCTATGGCAAAAGATATTACATCTCTTTCGATTGATTGCAAATCAACTTTACTGACAGTCATCCATAAGATGGACTCAACGGAGCATCGCTTGCTTATTGTTACAAAAGACGGTCATTATAAGGGGCTGGTAAGTATCGGAGATATACAGCGAGCAATCATAAAAGGCGTTGCTCTTGAAAGTCCAGTTGAGCCCATACTAAGGCAGAATGCAACCGTGGCTTCCATTCGCGATGATTTGGATGCTATCAAAGAGGTAATGCGTGAGAGGATGATAGAGTTCATGCCGATTATTGATGATGAAGACAACGTGGCTAATATAATATTCTGGAAAGATCTGTTCGAAGGTGAGATGACAGTTAACCGTCCGAAGATAGACTTGCCTGTTGTTATTATGGCTGGTGGGAAGGGTACACGCCTAAAGCCCATCACCAACGTTATCCCCAAGCCTTTAGTACCTGTTGGTGACAAGACCATCCTCGAAGTTATCATGGATCAATTCGAGAGCATAGGCTGCCATAAATTCTATATGTCAGTAAATTATAAGGCTGATATGATGAAATACTACCTAAGTCAACTAGACCATAAGTACGACGTAGAGTTCTTTATGGAAGATGAGCCGCTCGGTACAATTGGTAGCGTTTCTTTGCTTAAAGGGCGAATTACGTCCCCTTTTTTTGTGAGCAACTGTGATAGTATCAATGAGCAGGATTATCGTGATGTATGGGATTATCATGTCAATAACCATAATGATATGACCATAGTAACGATGGTGAAAAGTTTCAAGATACCCTACGGCGTTATTGAAACGGGCGAAGATGGTTTAATGACAGCGTTGAAAGAAAAACCTGAGCAAACATATCAGGTTAACACCGGTGTCTATATTCTTAACCCACAGTTGATTAATGAGATTCCGGAAGGCAAATTCTTTCACATCACCCATTTGATGGAAAAAGTACAAAAACGTGGTGGTCGTGTGGGTTGTTTTCCAGTTAGTGAATACTCATGGCGGGATATGGGAGAATGGCCAGAGTATTTAAAAATGATTAATGTGCTTTAACGATTATGACTTCTCCTTCATTGAATAAAAGGTTGCTGATTGTATGTGGATGCTCAAAAAGAGGTTCTAGTATAGGAGTGATTGGCTCTGTTATTACATCATTTAAGGCTATTGGGATTACTAATATCGATTTGTTTGATACTTCTTTTTATGAAATGCATAGGGCGAGTGATTATGATGTCGTTAATTATTTTTCACTTCCTCAAAGCTCTTATTTATTGTTTATAAGGAGAATACCTTATATTCGATCGATAGTTGCAAAATGGCTAACTCTAAGGTGCTATCGGAGAATATTGAGTCATTTCAAGTATGACCTCATAATAATCCACCAAATACCAGCGTTTTGCGAACAACTCATTGATATAGTTAAGCATGAAAGTGCAGTGATGATTCGGCCTTGGGGCAGCGAAGTATTACGAGCATCTTCTTCGTTTCAATCTGTCTTAATGAGAGTATTTGCTAAAACAGATTATGTTTTGGGGTATCCTGGCTCAACCTTATTGGCCCATATTATTGACAATTATGGAGTTCCTCCGCAAAAGATTGTGGATTACGAGGCCCCAATTAGAGGGATTAGTTTAATTACATCATTAATGGGGAAAATGAGTCGAGAACAGATGAGTAGTCAGATTGGTATTCGTAATTCATCCTTTAATGTTGTATGTGGTTATAGTGCAGCTCGGAGTCATAGACACGAACTGATTATTAATTCATTCGCTTGTATTCATGATACATTACCGCAGGACTATCAACTTATTTTTCTTGTTACATACGGAGGAAGCGTTGAGTATATTAATCATTTAAAGTATCTTTGTTCGCTTAAGGGACTTAAAGCCACTTTTGTTGAGTCTTTCATTTCTGATGAGCAGTTAGCATTTTTACATTTAATAACAGATTTATATATTAATATTCAGCCTTCTGATAATGGAAGTGCTTTCTTGATAGAGTCTTTGGTAGCAGGAAACCGAATAGTATGTGGATCATGGCTAAAGTATAGTTCATTTGAAAAATTCGGTATTCCGTATTTTCAGATCAACTGTACGGATGAATTGCCTAGTTTTCTAGATCTATTTATTCGTGGTTTATTGCCAGATGTAGTTATTCCTCAAAAACTGGTACAAGTATTATCAGGATACTCAATCGAGGAGTTAAAGATGAATTGGGCAAACCTTTTTCATTCATTGAAATAGATTTGTTTTCATTGTAGAAACAATGGAAAGAGTTAGACGATATAGTCTTATTTGTGTTTTGTGTATTTATATGCTCTTCTGCGGATCGCAGATGTTGTTGATTAATTCCGGTGGCTCAATTTCCCATTATCTTTTTTTTGTATGGTTACTATCTGTGCTTTTTTTGGAGCCAAGACGCATTCAGAAGGTGTTAACTAGCAGGGAGATTATATGGCTTTTAGTTTTCGTCTTCTTTCAACTACTGTCAACTTTTTTTTCATATAATTTTAATGTTGCAATTCATCGTACAATAGGATTATTTGAGGCCATCTCTCCCATATGGATGTACTTAATACTGAAAGACAGTGATGAAACAGTATACAAAACAGTTTCAATACTCTCATTCCTATTTGTTTTATTTAATATAGTTCGTATTTATATTATATTAAAGGATTCTTTTTTGGGGCTAAGACAGGGTGTCTCTGGAGATGAAATGGATGTTTCACTATTCCATGCTGTGTATTCTTTTGTTTTATTGACAACAGGTGTGGTCTGCTTAATAAAGGCTCATTATAATAAAGTACTAGCAGTAAGCAAAATGGAACTGTTTATTCTGATGATGCTGTTGTTAGCACTGATTGTTATTGTCGCTCGGTCTCTTTTTATGACCGCGTTGCTGTCTATGGTAATTGGTTTTGTAATAACATTGTTTTATGGGAGAAGACACTGGCTGTTGAAGATTGTCATTGTTTTAGCTTTATTTGCTGCACTTTTTGTTGTTTTTTTTGATTTGTTTACATCTGGACTATTTGGTTCTATAACAAATGATAATGGGTTTCTAGTAAGAAGATTTGGTGAAATTAATAGTGTGCTATCAGGTGGCGGCACTGAGGATTCTGATTTGGGGGCAAGATCAAGTTTGTTCGGGAACTCTTTTCGAACATTTGTGACACATCCATTATTTGGTATTAACCATCATGTATCTAGTGGAGAGTCAACCCTATATGTGGCAATTGGCAATCATTCAGAGTGGATAGATTCTTTAGCGCTATATGGCATATTTGCTTTATGTCTATTTATCTACATGATTCAGTCGGTTAGTATTAGATATAGATCTATTCTTTTTCCTGTTTTTATTGTGTATTTTATTCTGGGTGTTTTGAATCCTGTGTTCTATTTCCCTCAAAATGTTATGGTCTTTTTTATCGTCCCGTGTCTCTACGATTGCTTTACTCATAGGGAGAATGATTCTGGTCGATTCGATACTGATACTCTTCCCCAATAGTGTCTGAGTAGGTAAAAAAGTATATTTGCATTATAGTATAGTAAATAGTTTTTCTTAACATTCATTTCCAGGTTGATCTCTGCACTTTAAATGAATCGAGTGTCGACCGTCATAAGCGTGACCGTCATCAAATTCGACCAGTTCATGGTAATGAGATTGCTCAGTTCAAGGACTGTTTGAGAGATCTTGAGACTAATCTTAACCCCTGCCGAGACCTCTATCGCTACCAATATTATTATTAGTGAAGGGTATGATTGGGTATTCCGAGCTGGTGGTAGATGAATCAGTTGGTGAGGTTAATATCGTTTGTCAAATCTAGAGTCTTGTATTAGTGAATTATCCGAAGTTCCCTTATTGAGACTCTGCTGTTTTTGAGTTTGTCATTTTTTATGCTAAGTATTATTCCGTGGTTGGATAGAGTAGACTCTTTCTTGGTCAAAACCTCTTACCATATATCTTTTATCTATAAGTTTTTACCGCTTAATTATATCACTAGTAGAGGTGGTTACTCTAAAAATGGACAGTCTCTTTTGAAGGGTTTGGCTTCTTTATTTGGCGGCTCGCCTGATCGAATAGATTGGCAATTAACTAGTAGTGATCGTATTTATTTATTACGTATCGCAGATGAAAGTATAAATCACTGTTTTTCTATTCTTGGCTCGGGATTAGTTCAAATGCCGACGATAGAATGGAATAAAGACATAAAGTCTGGGTTTGTATGGCCAACGAATGTGTTTTATAAAAAGCAACGCAATAAGTCGGAAGGGACAAACGCAGATATCAAAGTACCGTGGGAAATAAGCCGTTGTCATCATTTGGTATGGCTCGCTGAAGCGTATAGGATAACTAAAGATAATGTATATGCTGATGAAGTTGTGTTTCAAATAGAAGATTGGATAAAAAAGAATAAGTTTTGTTATAGTGTTAATTGGACTTGTGCAATGGAAGTTGGCATTCGGGCAGTTAATTGGCTCTATGCAATTTGGCTTATTTCAGATTATGTTTTATCTGATTCTTTTTTACGAACGGTTTCGATTAGTCTATACCAGCATGGTTTTTTTATTTATAGAAATTTAGAAAAGAGTATACCATATAGTAATAATCATTATTTGTCAGATATTGTATCGTTGATGTACATAGGAAGCATCTTCGAAGATTCTTCTGAAGGGAAGAAATGGAAACGCTTTTCAATCTCTGAGTATCAAAAAGAAATAAGAGTTCAAGTCTTGCCATCGGGAGTTTCATTTGAAAACAGCATTTCGTATCATCGCCTTATTACAGAAATGGTTCTCTATTCGTTTTGTATGCTAAATCATAAGGGAGTAGAACTGTCGCCGGATATTCGTTCTCGGGTATTGTCGTTGCTAAAGTTCGTTTCTGACTATTCAGGAAATGGTTTGTCTCCTGCGCCTATGGTTTCAGATAATGATAATGGCCGTTTTGTTCCTTTTATGCCACGTCCTTTTTCCGATCATTCATATTTGATTAACAGCGATAGTCTTGAAGCTCAGGTGGTTGGTTATTCATCATTATTGAATTGTATTAAGCCACTACACCGTGTTTCATGTTATGAAGATGCTGGATTTATTTTTCTGAGAGAAAAAAAAGTGGAGCTAATTGCAACCAACTGTGGACATTATAAGTATAGTGATGGTAATGAAATTAGTTTCGGCTCTCATATTCATAATGACCTTCTTTCATTTGTTTTAAGGATTGGTGGAAAAGAGTTTATTGGAGATCCTGGAACTAGTGTTTATACATCTGATATCGAATTACGAAATCAATTCCGTAGTGTAACGAAACATAATACAGTTTGCTTTAATGGTAAGGAGCAGAACCATCTAGATTTACGCCGTCCTTTTCATATGAAAAATAATGTGAGAACTTTTCCTTGGCAGATTATTGAAGTGGACTCACTTCTTGAAGCGAGGAGTTCTTATGAGTTATTGGATCAGAGCATAGTCCATTCTCGTTCATTCCGTCTTCATAATAATTGTCTTGAGATTATTGATCATTTTAGTTCAGAAGAATCAGACCAAGAGGCATCGCTTTTTTATCATATTGCTCCTGGAATTCGGGTGTACGGCGATAATAATATTTATTCAATGACTAATGAGAATCAAATACTTACCGTATGTGTTGATTCCTCTGACTTATTTAGTTCTGAAGTCAAAGATGATACTTTCGCTCCGTCATATGGGGAAATAGTTAAATCAGAAACTATAGTTGTTTCTCTTTCTTTTAGGGGTGCTTCTATAGTTCGCACATTATTCGAATGGCGTTAATTGGCAGGTATGAGATTAAAAAAGTTATTGTATATTCTTTATATAAGAATTAAGGAAAGAAAGTGGAAAGGACGCCTCAAGTATATTTTTGAGAATAATCGGTCGAATGAATTAATCATTATTTTTTCTGGTTTCTCTCCTGGCGCCCCTCGTTACAATTATATTCGATCCTTAAAATCAAAAAAAGTCGATAAATTGTTCATTCTCGATGTGTTTGGCAATAGAGGATCTTACTATCTATGTGAAAATGGTGTAAATGATCCTGAACGGCTAACTAGAGGTCTAATACACCATATTATAAAGAAAGGAAAGTATAATAGTATTATCACCGCAGGTTCTTCAAAAGGTGGCAGTTGTGCGATTTATTACGGATTATTATTTGGCGCTGATGATATCTTTGCCGGAGCGCCTCAATACTATATTGGTGACTATGTCAGGCAATTTCCAGAAGTTTTACAAGGAATGTTAGGGAATAGACCATCAGAAGAGGAGATTGAAAAGCTAAATCATGTATTAGTTAAAACTGTTAACCATATCTCTTTTGATGGCGTGATTCATTTATTATATTCAAAGAATGAACACACTTACTCTGAGCATATCAAAGATATGATTAATGATTTGAGAAAGGCGGGTGATTCCTTAGAACTGATTGAATTGCAATTTCTTGATCATAATGATGTAGGAGCGCCTTTTTCTGATTTATTAAGGGAAAGAATTTAACATGAGGAAAATAGCATTTGTAATTAAGACAGACGGGTTAGAATACGATGACCGCTTAAGAAAGGAAATCCAATCTTTAAGGAAACTTTTTCCGGATATTCTCTGTAAGGTTTTTGTCATGTTGCCTGATAATAGAAAGTATGAAGGTGTGACAAGTTATGGCGTACCATATAAATCTATTTATATATCAGCTCGTGATAGGTATCCATCTGCGCAAAAAACGGCTCTTAAAGGATATGAGTTCTATAGAGCAGTTGAAGAAGATCTACTCCAGTATGATGCAGTATGGGCAGCTAATGTTGAAGCATCGTTTATTCCTCTGCTATCCCGCAATAGGCGTATTTTATGGGATCTTCATGAACTACCACTAATGTATACAAGAAACTTCATCTTACGGAAGCTACTGAGGTTTACTTTTAATCGTTGTCGGGTTGTTCTTCATGCTAATCCTCAACGAGTTGAGTATCTGGAAGAACTGGGTGTGGTAGCTCAAAGATCTAAACACTTTTCACTTCGTAATTATCCGAGTTTTGATGATGTCGATTCTGAATGTGATGAGACCTTTCAGCGTTTTAAAGATTGGAAAGGTAACCGAAAGTGTGTTTATCTTCAAGGTTTATCAGAAGACCGCAGGTCTGCTTACGAATCTGTGGCAGCTGTGTTAGTCCAAGGTGACTTTGTCGCTGTTGTCATTGGAAAAATGTGTCCTTATAGTTTACAACGTTTAAAGAATGATTTTGGTGAGCTTTTGATTAAAGAGAGAATCCTGTTTATCGGTAAAATTCCCCAGTTGAAAATTCCCCTGTATGTGGCTGAGTGCCAGATGTCAATGGTCTTCTACAAAAATGTGCAGCCTAATAACTGGTATTGTGAAGCTAATCGTTTCTACCAGTCAGTGGTATTGGGGCTTCCTGTGGTTACGGGTAATAATCCATCTATGAAAGAAATAGTGGATCAATATGGATTTGGAGTAGCAATTGATGATGACGGAAGCAGTATTATAAAAATAGTTGAAGGCATGAATCAATTAATCAATGAGTACGATAAATTTCATGATAATGCGATTAACAATCGTGATAAAATTAAATGGGATAGTCAGGAGAGTGTCATTCAGAAAATAATTATGAAGTTATTTGAATAATTTTACGTCTTCCTTATTCGGGAACAATCTGATTATAATCAGTTATTTATTTTCAGTTCTCTTTCATAGCGGACGCAACTGCACATGAAGTTACTGTGTTTATATCAAGTTATGTTCCAGTATAGAGTGGGAACATATGAGGCAATAGCTAAGTTGCCCAGTGTTGATTTTGAACTGTGGCACGGAAAGGATGTTTTGAATTCGAAACTTAAGAACTATAAAGGCGAAGTTAATTTCAAGCATCGTTGTTTACCAAGTTGTCGTCTTCCCATTAAAACGAACAACGGTTCTTCTTCGCAGCCTTTTTTTCCTTTTCTTTTTTTACGATTAGCCATTTATAATCCTGATGTGATTCTGGCTGAGGGTGCCTCGAGTTTTTTTTCATTAAGCGTTGCTTCACTATACTCTCATCTTTTTAAAAAAAAGTTAATTCTTTGGTCAATGGGGGCATTGGCAGGAAGAGAATATAAAGGGATAAGAGGGGCCGTCCAACGGTGGCTTCGTCGTATTGAAAGGAATGCTGACGCTCTCTTTGTTTATTCTACTCAAGCTGAGGCGTATTTTATAAACGAAGGTGTTTCCAAAGAAAAGATATTCAAAGCTATAAACGTGATAGATACAAATTCCAAACTTGCGGATATTCAGCGGCAAGGAGTTATTCGTAAAGCACCTGGATTCAATGTGGCTTTTGTAGGCGCTATTGCTAAAACGAAACGGTTAGAACTACTAATTAATGCAGTAGTACGACTGCGCAATAAGCATGATGATGTAGTATTACATATTATTGGTGATGGTGAATATCTTCAAGTTATTAAAGAATATACATTCTCTCTTGGACTAGATGATGCTGTCGTTTTTCATGGCAGGGTTACTGAAGGATTAAATGTATTATTGTCGAGATACCAGGTTCTTGCACTTCCAGGATTGGGCGGTTTAGCTATCGTTGACGGAATGATAAGTTCATTGCCGATTATTGCAGGTATGGCAGATGGAACTGAAAAGGATCTAGTTGATGAGAATAATGGATTTGTGACAGATGCGATGACTGAGGACTTTATGTATGCGAAATTGTCTCTTCTATACGACAATCCAAATTTGATTAAGCGACTTGGTGATAATTCATTTTTAAAGATAACAAGAGATTATTCATTTGGTAATTATATCTCTGTTTTTCGAAAGTGCCTTAATTCTGTTTCATCGAATGAAAAATAATGTCCCACTTAGCTTCTATCGTTGTAGTCATTGGATGTACATCCATAAGATGAAGCATTTATCAAAGTTCATTGATTGGACTAACCGCTTTTTATTCGGTTGTTGGTGCCCTGGCACAGCAAATATTGGCAAAGGATGCAGGTTGGGTTACTGGGGAGGGGCAACGGTTATACACTCACATGCAGTAATTGGTGATAGATGCCTCATTGCTCAAGGTGTAACAATCGGTAGAAATTTTGGTGATAAAAAGGTCCCGGTGATTGGAGATGATGTTTATATCGGAGCCGGAAGTGTCGTGTTTGGAGAGATTACAATTGGTAATAATGTAATTATAGGAGCCAATTCAGTGGTTAACAAGTCTGTGCCTGATAATTGTACTGTTGCAGGGAACCCTTTCCGAATCCTTAAGGAGAATAGAAAGGAGAAGTATTACGAACTAGATAATAAGCATTGTGAGTAGTATTGTTAATATACTGACAAGTAAATCTCTGAAATATACCTTCTTTCGTTCCAAATATGAACTGGAGCGAAGAAGTGGGATACTTGTTTGGAAGTACCCGACTACGCTTAAACCTGTAGCAATCCCTTCGCTTACGGAATGGCGGGAGAAAGGATGTGGCTGGCTGTTTGAAGATAGAGATAGCCTGCAAATACCTAGAACTAAAATGGATTTGCTAAAGGAGAAGATGGAACATCTGTTGAAAGGAGATGTGTTGTTTTTCAGCAAAACGTGGAAACCGCTAGGGCTGAACTATGATTGGGTGACGAACCCGGTAACGGGATATCGTTACGATGTGCGACTGCATTGGACAAAAGTGAAAGATTTTTCAGAAGAGGCGGGGGACATCAAGTTTGTTTGGGAGAAGTCACGCTTCTCTTGGTTGCTGACGGTTTGCCGGTATGACTATCACTTCGAGGAGGACCATTCTGAGTTTGTAATTGGACAGATTCTGGACTGGATTGAGAAGAATCCGCTGAATTGTGGACCTAACTATATATGTAGTCAAGAAACGAGTATTAGAATACTTAATTGGTTATTCGCACTGAATTTTTACCGTAAGAGCGAGGCTTTGACTGAGGATAGATGGAACACGATTATAACATCCATTTATTGGCAAACTGTCCATGTGATGAAAAATATCAATTTTTCACGTATTGCGGTCAGAAATAATCATGCTATCACAGAGACCTTGACACTTTATCTTATGGGTTTGATGTTTCCGATGATGAAGGGAGCTTCTCGATGGAAGAAGGACGGCAAACTTTGGTTTGAACAGGAGATAGACTATCAGATAGAAGATGACGGTACATTCATCCAGGATTCGATGAACTATCACCGGGTGGTGATTCAATTATTGACCTACGCCATTGCCCTTGCAGACAAGCATGGGGAGCGGTTCAGTGAAAGGGTATATGAAAAAGCCTATAGGTCTTTGTATTTCCTTTATCAGTGCCAGGAGCCAATTAGTGGATGGTTGCCTAACTACGGTGCAAACGACGGTGCGTTGTTCTTTCCGTTATCGGATGCGGATTTTAGAGACTATAGGACTCAATTGGATGCTTTGCACGGATTGTTGACCGGTGAACCTTTATATGGTGTTTTTTATGAGGATGCACAGTGGGTGAGTGTTAATGTGCCTCAATCCAGGAAAGCATACCCTATTATTGAAAGGCGATTTGGAGAAGTTTCATTCAAGAAGAGTGGTTATTATCTAATCCGAGAAAAAGATACTCTGACTTTTATCCGGTGTGGTTTGTTTAAGGATAATGGCAGCCGGGATCAGTTGCATTTGGATGTGTGGCATAAGGGAGAGAATTTGCTGATAGATGGCGGGTCGTATATGTATAATACAGATGAAGATACTATGCGTTATTTTGCCGGAACGGAGTCGCATAACACCGTTATGATAGGAGACTATGACCAGATGAAAAAAGGTCCACGCTTCATGTGGTTCTACCCTCCAACAGTGGTGAAAGCAGAAATAAAGGAAGAGTACTTTTATTTCCTATTTGAAGGAGAGATTGTGGCGTTCAAGCAATTAGGCGATGGTATCAAGATTCACCGCAAGTTGAAGAAGTTAAAAGGGACCCCTGTGTGGGAAATAACGGATACAGTTCAGGGCACTGAGGTGGTAATGAGACAACTGTGGCATACGAAGTCTAATAGCTTATTGTTTGAGTCGGATGGCGATAGAAAAGATGTTGAAGGGGGGTGCTCTGACTATTATGGTGTGAAAGAAACAACCCGCCAGATTGAGTTTACGACAAATAGAAAGTTAATAACAACTGCGATAAAGTTAAATCAATGAAAGTTTTATATTTCGCAGAACTTTTTACAATGCCAAAATTGGTGGCGCCGTACGGCCATACCAGATGGAAAAACGTTTATTATTTCTTGGTCATCAAGTTACCATGGTTTGTGGTGGAGATCACAAGATGTTTAATTTCCCTTCAACAAGTAAAAAAAATATTTATCGAAGCGTGATTGACGGCATTGATGTGATTCAGATAACTCTGCCATATTCTAATAATGATAGTGTGCCAAAACGTGCGATTACATTCTTGAAGTTTGCCAGTAGATCAAGGGGATTAGCCATAGGAGAGGATTATGATTTACTCTTTGCTACCAGTACCCCACTAACAGATGATCTTCCAGGAGTTGTGGCGAAATGGTTCCGTAGAAAGCATTTATCTTTGAAGTGAGAGATTTGTGGCCTGAATTACCAAAGGCTCTTGGAATGAAGAACCCTTTTCTTTTGTGGGGGATGAGTGTTTTGTAAAAAAGAAATTACTACGCAGCAGATGCATGAATAGGGCTTTCTTCGGGCATTTGTGAAGGGATAGAACGTCGTTGCCAGAAAGGGAACCCAATTGCTATGATCACAAAGGGTTGCGATTTGGATCTGTTTTCTCCGTCATCTCAAAAACCAGATGTGAAACCTTGAGTAAAACCTACAGATACTGTCGCAGTGTTTACAGGAGCACATGGTATAGCTAATGGATTGGATGCCGTATTGGATATGGCAGTATTACTGAAATCTCGTCAACGTGATAATATCAGATTGTTTTTGTAGGGGAAGGAAGGTTGAAGAAATCATTGGTTGAGCGTGCGGAAAGAGAAGAGTTGGATAATTGCATCTTTTTAGGTTAAATGCCGAAGAAAGAGCTGAATGAAATAATGATGCGCGCTGACATCGGGCTGCGGATATTGGCCAATGTGCCGACTTTCTACTATGGGACATGCCTAACAAGTCTTTTGACTATATAGCTTCAGGACTACTTGTCGTAAATAATTATCCCGGATAGTTGGCCGATTTGATTAATAGAAACCATTGTAGTATAGCGGTTGAACCTGAAAATGCAGAGCTCTTTTCAGATGCTGTTATAGAATTGGCAGATCATCCTGAATTTCGAAAAGAGTATGGAAATAATGGAAGAGCTTTGGCAAAGAGTGAATTTGCTAGAGATTTATTAGGAGGACAATTCGTAGACTTCTTGGAGAGTAAATTTAAAGTTAATTGATAATGCGACTTTTTTTTTACAATATTGCTCATGTTATAATAAGAAAGTTTAGTTGGTTATGGACAATCTTTGAGTGGCTTAATTCACAGTTGTTTACTTTAAGATATGACAGAAAGTTAGAGAGTATTATTTTTGCCGAGATTCCCGAAGGGTATGAATTAGTACCGATAAAATATTTACCAACCAAGGCTTTAATTGAATTCTTTAATCGTCAACCAGAAGATGCCTATACTTATTTCCATCCACATGGATTCGATGAAAAAAGTGTAAGGAGTCTGCAAAGGAATAAGGCATTTCTTGCATATGTCCTTAAAGATAAGACTAATTGCATCATTGCTGGATATTGTTTTATTCGTTGTTTTTTTTATGGCCAAGGTTTTAGGGGACGTATGGTAGATATAGGTTATCGTGGGAAGAGTCTAGGAACGGCGATGAATAAAGTATTAAATGAAGTTGGTTTTGGAATAGGCCTCCGTCTTTTTGAAACGGTATCAAAAGACAATGTTGCTTCATATCGTTCGGCACTCTCTGCAAGTACTGTTAAGGTAGTTAAATCGATGCCAAACAATGAATTGTATTTAGAAATTGTCAGAGATTGACATAATATGTTTTTGAAGTTTCTATTTGATAGAATTGTTTCTTTAGTGGGTATAATTGTCCTATGGCCATTATTGTTGATCATAGCTCTTTTGGTCAAGATGAAAATGCCTGGTGGTCCTGCTTTCTTTATACAAAAGCGAGTGGGAAAAGGTGGAAAGCTTTTCAAGTGCCATAAATTTCGAACGATGACCGTGAATCATAATGGAAGTACCGTTTCTGTGGCAGGTGATAGTAGAATAACACCATTTGGCGCAAAGTTGCGTCATTATAAACTGGATGAATTGCCTGGCCTTTGGGATGTGTTAATTGGAAACATGAGTTTTGTCGGTCCACGACCTGATGTGCCTGGATATGCTGACAGGCTTAAAGGTGAAGATAGGGATGTCCTTAAATTAAGGCCTGGTATTACTGGCCCAGCCACCTTAAAATATCGCTTGGAAGATGAAATGATTGCCGATTACGTCGCTCATAAGCTGAATGAAGGCGATACTCGCAAGATGCAGGAGATTGCTGAAGAGTATAACGATAGAGTTATTTATCCGGATAAGGTGCGATTGAACTGTTATTATTACCGACATTATTCTTTTATTAAGGACATTCAAATGATTTGTTGTACTGTGCTCGGTAAAAAAATGAAATATAATAATGAATTTATTTAGATAATGGCAAATACTAGAATCTATTTATGCTTAGCTCATATGAGCGAAGCAGGCATTGAACAGAAATATATTCAAGAGGCTTTCGATACCAACTGGGTCGTCCCTCTTGGACCCAATGTGAACGGATTTGAAAAAGACCTCGAAGTCTTTGTTGGTGAGGGGAAGCGAGTCGTAGCTCTGTGTTCCGGTACGGCCGCTGTTCACCTAGGTCTGCTAGCATGTGGCGTTGGCCCTGGCGACGAAGTGCTTGTGCAGAGTTTTACTTTCTGCGCATCAACGCATCCAATTACCTATCTGGGCGCTACGCCGGTCATGGTTGATTCAGAGCTTGACACGTGGAATATGGATCCAGACCTGTTAGAGAAGGCCATCCTAGACCGTATTGAGAAAACGGGGAAGAAACCCAAGGCGATTGTGCCTGTAGCACTTTATGGTATGCCGTACAAGGCAGACCGAATCTTGGAAATCGCGAACCGCTATAATATTACTGTCGTTGAAGACGCGGCTGAAGGATATGGTTCAAAGAACAAGGGCCAGGGTCTTGGTACGTTTGGCAAGTTCGGTGTGCTGAGTTTCAATGGCAACAAGATGATCACGACCTCGGGCGGTGGTGCGCTGATTTGCCCGGATGCGGACCTTTGGCAGAAAATCATGTGGTACGCCACGCAGGCTCGTGAGAGTTATCCGTACTATCAGCACGAGGCAATTGGCTACAACTACCGTCTATCGAACATCTGTGCAGGTATTGGCCGCGGCCAGATGACGATTGT